>Ga0256842_1000007_pt1 | contig 200515 bp, 199 predicted proteins | sample 4559240metaG_FD_185973 | JGI IMG/M metagenome (GOLD analysis project Ga0256842, IMG submission 185973) | Hydrothermal vent microbial communities from Guaymas Basin, Mexico - 4559-240 | ecosystem: Environmental > Aquatic > Marine > Hydrothermal vents | place: Mexico: Guaymas Basin | collected... | reverse complement strand
CCTATTTGCTTGACTAATTCAAAAAAATGCTATAGTCTTTACTTGAAGATAAAAAGGCAGTCAAAAGGAAAAAAGCGGGCATTACAGCAAAAAATGCGTTTTTACTCTACCTATGAGGCATTGAAACCATGCTAATCCTGATGCGAAGGATTATCCTAGATATGGTTTTTACTCTACCTATGAGGCATTGAAACAAAGAACTGGATGAGGCAGCGCAGGAGTAAATAATACGTTTTTACTCTACCTATGAGGCATTGAAACTTGTTCGCTCTTTCCTTGAAAAGAGCTGTTGTATTATGTTTTTACTCTACCTATGAGGCATTGAAACATACGCTTCCAGTGCCCGTTGTGTTGTGCCAAATTGAGTTTTTACTCTACCTATGAGGCATTGAAACCGGACTTTTTGGTTGATAGCCCCTACAAACATACCACGTTTTTACTCTACCTATGAGGCATTGAAACCTGCTATTAGCCCATCTAAAACGGCATTATAATGCTCGTTTTTACTCTACCTATGAGGCATTGAAACAGAAAACATTAGTTTGGCCAAGAATTAGAAAAGTGGGGTTTTTACTCTACCTATGAGGCATTGAAACCCCCATCTAAAACAGAAGTGTTTCCCGCACCAGTTTTAGTTTTTACTCTACCTATGAGGCATTGAAACGCGCAGATTACAGTTTCACATGAGTTAGCGTTTTGGCGTTTTTACTCTACCTATGAGGCATTGAAACTTCTTCCGCTAGGCACAGCGAGCTTGAGTTAAGAGAGTTTTTACTCTACCTATGAGGCATTGAAACATTTTTTACCACGCAACTTTTGATTTGCCAGAAAATAGTTTTTACTCTACCTATGAGGCATTGAAACTTTTGTTTTTAGGGTAAAATAATGGGGAAGGTTTTTCGTTTTTACTCTACCTATGAGGCATTGAAACTATTAAACATACACTTTAACAAAATCAATGAAAGGAGTTTTTACTCTACCTATGAGGCATTGAAACCTTACCTAGTTGTGCAAACATACCAAATTTAATAGAAGTTTTTACTCTACCTATGAGGCATTGAAACACCTCTTCAAACGGATAATCCACAAGAGTTTCATAAGTTTTTACTCTACCTATGAGGCATTGAAACACACAACGGGGCTGAAAGCGTGGGGATGTGAAGGGAGCGTTTTTACTCTACCTATGAGGCATTGAAACCACACTTCAAAACCTCTTAAAAGAGTGTGAGAAGTAGTTTTTACTCTACCTATGAGGCATTGAAACCTACACACGCAAAAGCGATAGGGCTTGAACCAGGGGAGTTTTTACTCTACCTATGAGGCATTGAAACATTTGAGCTTGGCTTTTTTTTTCTCAAAAAAATTAAAGTTTTTACTCTACCTATGAGGCATTGAAACGCTTCTCGGTGCATTTCTTGCAGTCAAACTCATCTGCGTTTTTACTCTACCTATGAGGCATTGAAACCACAGATGATAAATCAGACAGATGGGCCAACGAAAGCGTTTTTACTCTACCTATGAGGCATTGAAACAGTTATTTATTTATAAGTGATGTCCTCTCCTCATTGAGTTTTTACTCTACCTATGAGGCATTGAAACTGAGAGAGTGGATACAGTTGTGAGAGCATAAAAAACAGTTTTTACTCTACCTATGAGGCATTGAAACCAACACAGGAAAGCTCATTTACTTATTGGATATATGGTTTTTACTCTACCTATGAGGCATTGAAACTATTAAAAGTAACATTGTATAATGAAATGCCGCTAGTTTTTACTCTACCTATGAGGCATTGAAACTTGCTTTGATAACGTTGGTCTTTTTGATCGCACTATGTTTTTACTCTACCTATGAGGCATTGAAACTGCAAATTGAAAAGTTGTGCTCTTACTGCATCATCACGTTTTTACTCTACCTATGAGGCATTGAAACACTGAAAGCTGGGATGAGCTTTGGCAACAGATGCACGTTTTTACTCTACCTATGAGGCATTGAAACAAAAATAAAACTTATCCCATAAATCATAATATACATTGTTTTTACTCTACCTATGAGGCATTGAAACGAATACGACCCAATCCACGAGGATTGGGTCTCGTATGTTTTTACTCTACCTATGAGGCATTGAAACTAAATGAGTTGGCAGGTGAAATTGTAAAAATGTCTGTGTTTTTACTCTACCTATGAGGCATTGAAACTCAGCATTGTCAACCACACCGTCATTATTACTATCAGTTTTTACTCTACCTATGAGGCATTGAAACCTTTTCACTGTTATTGGTGCACTTGGCCAGTGGGAAGTTTTTACTCTACCTATGAGGCATTGAAACTTGGGATACTGAAAAATTCCAAACCACTGGTAATGGGTTTTTACTCTACCTATGAGGCATTGAAACTTTTACAAAAGCGAAGGTAAAAGATGAAATAGCGTGGGTTTTTACTCTACCTATGAGGCATTGAAACTCCTAAATTCGCACAAAAGAGTGGGAGGGCTTACGCGTTTTTACTCTACCTATGAGGCATTGAAACATGTAAATGGAACTAAAGCTGAATTAAAAGAAATAAGGTTTTTACTCTACCTATGAGGCATTGAAACACTTTTTTCTAGATGGGGCAATCAAGACTCTTTCTAGGTTTTTACTCTACCTATGAGGCATTGAAACTCATGATTCCATCCTTTGGACTCTTGCACTATTTTTTGTTTTTACTCTACCTATGAGGCATTGAAACCGAGATAATTGAAAGAACTATCAACGACATAAGAGAGTTTTTACTCTACCTATGAGGCATTGAAACTATTTTAGTTTTAGTGTTCCGCAATTGCCTTCATTTGTTTTTACTCTACCTATGAGGCATTGAAACTTGAGTTGCCTAAAGACAAAAAATCAATCATTAAGGGTTTTTACTCTACCTATGAGGCATTGAAACCACTCAGTTTATAATAGGTATGCAAGGGTTGTTGGGGTTTTTACTCTACCTATGAGGCATTGAAACCAAGTTGGCGCAGCCTTTCAAAACGGCGCAAACGGGCGTTTTTACTCTACCTATGAGGCATTGAAACCACAAAGAGGCCATTTTAGTCCTTTACCTGCTTTGGTTTTTACTCTACCTATGAGGCATTGAAACAAGCAATTCTTGAAGAAGGCTGTCCGCAATCCCACGCGTTTTTACTCTACCTATGAGGCATTGAAACTAAAAAAAACAAAAAAATAAAAAATTTTAAAAAATCGTTTTTACTCTACCTATGAGGCATTGAAACGACAATTGCAGGATAAAGTTAGACAGTTTTACAAAAGGTTTTTACTCTACCTATGAGGCATTGAAACTTAGCTGGGAAGAAATCGCCGCATATATCACACCAGTTTTTACTCTACCTATGAGGCATTGAAACGCTGTAAATAGCAGGGCACTGGCATAGCACTGGGGGAGTTTTTACTCTACCTATGAGGCATTGAAACTACCTAATTAATTGCCAAATTCTTTGTCTAGATACCGTTTTTACTCTACCTATGAGGCATTGAAACCTTCAAACGAGCTACAAAAGCAGTTGAATTGGTATGGTTTTTACTCTACCTATGAGGCATTGAAACTTATTGTTGTAGTTTTTCTCAAGATAAGCTGATTAAGGTTTTTACTCTACCTATGAGGCATTGAAACTGGCAGTAAGTGAAAGCTGAACGCCACCTTTTTCAAGTTTTTACTCTACCTATGAGGCATTGAAACACAGGATACAAAGAAGCAGTGGAGGATGATATCTGGGTTTTTACTCTACCTATGAGGCATTGAAACAGTTTGCATAACCAAGTGAGAGAAGAACATGGATTAAGTTTTTACTCTACCTATGAGGCATTGAAACTAGAGATAATTTGCTCTAGCTCGGACAGTTTCTAGTTGTTTTTACTCTACCTATGAGGCATTGAAACCAGTGATCCAATCTGTCCTGCTGGCGGAAGTTTAAAGTTTTTACTCTACCTATGAGGCATTGAAACTATTCAGACGGGATTACTAAGTTAGTTGTTCTGTGTTGTTTTTACTCTACCTATGAGGCATTGAAACGGCCAAGGTAGGTTTGTAAGGATAGAGGCAAAATGTGTTTTTACCTGAGGAAATGTAACCTGTAAACTTGTATATCTTGTAACTTTTCTTTTCCATATCTTGACTGCTGAAACTATCTGACTTAGATTCTAAGGTAAGAAAACAAAAGGAGGAATACATGTTTATTTTGGCCAATTTTATTAAGGCCGTGGCCACGGTTTTGGATGTGGTTTTAAATATTTATATGTGGCTGATTATTATTCGGGCTTTGATTTCATGGGTTAATCCTGATCCGTATAACCCAATTGTGCGTTTTCTCTATAATGTAACTGAGCCAGTGCTTTACCGCGTACGCAGGTATCTGCCGGTAGTTTTTGGAGGAATTGATATTTCTCCAATTGTGGTTATCTTAGTTATCATCTTTTTAAGGCAGTTTTTGGTGCAAAGTCTTTATCAACTGGCCTTGAGGTTACTCTGATGCCTGTAGAAAAAAGGAAGGATGGAATCGTATTACGGGTAAAAGTGCAACCAAAGGCCAAAAAAGAGGGAATTGTAGGTATTGAGGGAGACAGGCTTAAGCTGAAGGTCAATGCCCCTCCAGAAAAGGGCAAGGCTAATGCCGCTTGTATTAAGTTGCTGGCCAAGGCACTTGGGATAGCCAAAGGTGAGATAGAACTGATCCAGGGACAAACATCTAGGGAAAAGGTGTTTTTACTTAAAGGACTTGGCATAGAAGAGGTTAAGAGACGCCTAGGGGTGAGTTGATTTGGTTACGGCCATTATTGTCGCTGCTGGTATTGGCAAACGGATGAAGAGTGAGGTGCCTAAGCAGTTTTTATCCCTCAAAGGCAAACCCATTTTAGCCCATACCCTTTCTTGCTTTCAGAAGGCAGTGGTTGTGGATCAGATTATTTTGGTGGTTAATCCCAATTGGCAAGAAGAGAGCAGACAGATTGCTTCTTTCTTTAACAAGGTTGTCCACATCGTTGCTGGTGGAAAAAGGCGGCAAGATTCAGTTTGGGCTGGCTTACAGGCAGTAGAGGAAGGGATAGTGCTTGTGCATGACGGCGTGCGGCCTTTTGTTACCCCTGCATTAATTGAAAGAGTAGTAAAAGCAACAAAAAAATGGGGGGCAGTAGTGCCAGCCTTACCGGCTAAGGAAACGGTTAAATGGGTAGAAGAAAGTGTGGTTAAAAAGACCTTACCTAGGGAGTTTATCTACCTTGTGCAGACTCCCCAGGGTTTTCGTTATGAACTTTTAAAAGAGGCGTATTTAAGACTTGGCGATAAAGAAAATGTAACCGACGATGCCAGTTTGGTAGAACGATTAGGCATTAAGGTGTGTGTCATTGCTGGTGAGCCGTTTAATCTAAAAATTACTACCCCTGAGGATCTTAAATGGGCAGAAATGATTTTGGCATAAAGGTAGGTTTTGGTTTTGATGTCCACAGGCTGGTAGAAGGCAGGCCCCTTATTCTTGGCGGAGTAGAGATTCCTTTTTCTAAAGGCCTTTTGGGGCATTCAGATGGGGATGTGCTTTTGCATGCCATTATAGACGCTATCATTGGTGCTTTGGGTGAAGGGGATATTGGTCAACACTTTCCAGATACCGATCCCAAATTAAAGGGTATTTCTAGTTTAAAGCTGCTAGAACAAACAAAAAAGCTGTTAGATAGCCGTAACTTTAGCGTCCATAACCTTGATGCCACCATCGTGGCCCAGGCGCCCAAATTAAGCCCTTACTTTCCCCAGATGAAAGAAAGGATTGCCTCCATTATAGGTATAGTTCCTGCCCGGATAAATCTTAAGGCTAAGACTACTGAAGGCCTGGGTTATACTGGACGCGGAGAAGGCATGGCAGCCTATGCGGTAGTGCTTCTGCGTCAGAAATAGCTTTCTTGTTTTCCCTCTTGACTTATGTTAAATTAAATAAAAGCGTAGGGGGCAAGATAAGAGATGAGTGTGAATAAAGTCATTCTTATTGGTAGATTAGGAGCAGATCCAGAATTGCGTTATACTCCTAGTGGTAGACCAGTAGCTAGTTTTAGGGTAGCAACAAATGAATATTGGATAGATGCCAATGGCGTTAAACAAGAATTGACCGAGTGGCACCGGATTGTTGCTTGGGGGAAACTGGCAGAATTTTGTGGACAATATCTAAGCAAGGGAAGACAAGTCTATATTGAAGGGAAACTACGCACGCGTTCTTGGGAAGATAGAGATGGAAATAAACGCTGGACCACAGAGGTAGTTGCCCGTAGTCTTCAACTGCTAGACAGCAAACCACAGGCAGGTTCAACAGAGATGCCTGAAGAAATCCCTCCTCCAGAGGAAATTCCAGTGGATGACGATATTCCCTTCTAATTTACTGGTTCCCTGTGGCTTGCCACAGAATTATGTTAAGAGGGCTTTGCCGAATTAAAATAAACACAAAATGTAGGGATGGATTTTAGAGTATAAAGTCTACCCCTACCTTTTGCAAAGGTATCAGGTAATTTGGTGTAAATCTTAAAATAGTGTGGGAAACAGTAAAAAATGAGTCACCTCCACTTAAGTCAAAATTGCAAAAGAAGTTTGAGAAATTGTCATTATGAAAAGCCTAAAAGAAATTCAAAAAATTTTGGTGCAACAAAAAGAGTTTTTACAAAGGGAGTATAAAGTTAAAGAGTTAGGTATTTTTGGATCTTATGTTAGGGGAGAACAGAAATCTACTAGTGATTTAGATATTCTTGTGGAATTTGAAAATGGGGCAAAAGTAGGCCTTTTAAAGTTTGTAAACTTAGAAAATTATTTAAGTGAAATACTCGGAATAAAGGTTGATCTAGTTTTAAAATCTGCTTTAAAACCAAGAATAGGAAACCAAATATTGAAAGAAGTTATGTATTTATGAAAAAAAGAGAGATTGGAGATTACATAGAAGACATTTTAGAGGCTATAGATAAAGCTAGACAGTTTGTTGGAGACATTTCCTATGAACAATTTATAGAGGATGATAAAACAGTGTTTGCCGTAATTAGGGCTTTAGAAATTATTGGTGAGGCAGTAAAAAAGATTCCTCAAGATACTAGAGATAGATTTCCCGAAATACCTTGGAAAGATATAGCAGGAATGAGAGATAAATTAATTCACGAATATTTTGGTGTAAATCTTAAAATAGTGTGGGAAACAGTAAAAAATGAGTTACCTCCACTTAAGTCAAAATTGAAAAAAATACTAGAAGAAGTCTGACAGACGAGAGGGCAGAGTAGTTCACATTCGGGCCAATATTAGATGTCTAGCATAATTTCCGGTGTGATATCATCCTTAACGGCTGAAGCAGATGAAGTGAAAATATCGCTTCAAATAAAGGCTTTTTGCATAGGGAAAAGCTTTGATTGACAATCTAAGTGGATTTGTGTTATGTAAATTTAACTATGATGCATCGGAAAATTGAAGCTCAAATATATGATGGCTAAAACCTCCTTACTTTTGGTAAGGAGGTTTTTTTATGTGGGGAGAAAAAAATGGCAGAGGGGTTTAATAAGTCACACTTGTTAGGGATAGAAGAACTCTCGGCCGCTGAGATTAAATTTATCTTAAAAACAGCCGAGGCGATGAAAGAGATTTCTTTTCGGGAAATTAAGAAGGTACCCACCTTACGAGGAAAGACGATCATTACTTTTTTTTATGAACCAAGTACCCGCACCCGAACTTCCTTTGAGATTGCCGCCAAGCGTTTAAGTGCGGATACAATCAACATATCGGCCAGCACCAGTAGTTTGGTAAAAGGAGAGAGCCTTTTAGATACAGCCAAGAATTTACAGGCCATGCAGCCAGATGTCTTGATCATCCGGCATCCCCATGCCGGCGCACCTCATTTTTTGGCCAAGCACATTGAGGCAGCCGTGATTAATGCCGGCGATGGGATGCATGAACATCCTACGCAGGCCCTTCTTGATGCCTTAAGCATCATAGAAAAAAAAGGAGGAATTGAGGGACTTGAGATTGCCATTATTGGTGATATTGCCCACAGCCGAGTGGCCCGTTCAGACATTCTTTTGTTCACCAAACTTGGGGCAAACGTGCGCATTGCAGGGCCACTGACTCTAATCCCGCCTTATGCAGAAGTCTTAGGGTCAAAGGTTTGTGAGTGTATTGAAGAGGCCCTTGAAGGGGTGGATGTGGTCATAGCGCTTCGGGTGCAACGGGAGCGGCTGAAACAGGTACTTTTCCCTGATTTACGAGAATATGCCATCATGTTTGGCCTTAATAGGAAACGTCTTTCTTTGACCAAAAAAGACGCCATCCTCATGCATCCAGGGCCCGTCAACTGGGGGGTAGAGCTTGATCCAGAGATAATGAACATGGACAGAACGATTATTCTAGATCAGGTAACAAATGGCGTAGCCGTCCGCATGGCGGTATTGGCACTAGTGGCAGGGTAAAAAAGCCAAAGGAGTTTGGTAATGAAACTACTTATCAAATCTGGTCGGGTTATAGATCCCAGCCAAAATTTGGATGCCATTTTAGATGTACTTATAGAAGATGGAGTGATTAAAGACATACAGGGCAATATTGAGGCTGCTGATGCCCAAAAGATAGATGCCCAAGGAAAGATTGTCTGTCCTGGGTTGATTGATGTGCATGTTCACTTAAGAGAACCAGGGTTTGAATATAAAGAAACGATAGAGACAGGTTTAAGGGCGGCGGTGGCCGGTGGATTTACGGCCGTCTGTTGTATGGCCAACACCAATCCTGTCAATGATAACCAGGAAGTAACCCGCTATCTTCTTAAGCGGGCAGAGGAAGTAGGACTAGCCCGACTTTATCCCATTGGAGCGGTGAGTAAGGGCCTTAAGGGAGAGGAACTCGCCCCTATTGGGGAGTTAAAAGAGGCCGGGGTGGTAGCCCTTTCAGATGATGGTCAACCCATTTATGACAGTGGTTTCTTAAGGCGGGCCTTAGAATATGCCAAATACTTTGGCCTGCCGATCATTTCTCATGCCGAGGATAAAAAAATGGCTCGTGATGGAGTAATGAATGAGGGCAGGATGTCTACTCTTTTGGGCCTTCCTGGCATACCAGCCGTGGCCGAAGAAATTATGGTTTTTCGGGATATAAAGATAGCCGCGTTAACCGGTGGACATATTCACATTGCCCATGTAAGCACGGCTGGAAGTGTAGAGTTGATTAGAGAAGCAAAGAAAAAAGGAATAAGGATTACCGCTGAAACCTGTCCCCATTATTTCTCCTTGACTGAAGAAGCAGTAAGAGACTTTAACACCAATGCCAAGGTTAGCCCACCTTTACGGACAGATGCCGATATACAGGCAATTAAACAGGGATTGAAGGACGGCACGATTGACCTTATCGCTACGGACCACGCCCCCCATCATCCCTTGGAAAAAGAGACGACCTTTGAAGACGCCCCAAGTGGGCTGATTGGTCTAGAGACTTCACTGCCTATATCCTTAAAGTTGGTAGAAGAAGGGGTCTTAACCTGGCCTGAGTTGATAGATAAAATGAGTTGTAAGCCTGCCCAGATTTTTGGTTTAAAGGGAGGAAGTTTAAAGCCAGGCACAGTGGCCGATGTAACCATCATTGATCCTGAGTTAACTTACCAAATAGATGCAAACAGCTTCTTTTCCAAGGCTCGTAATTGTCCCTTTAATGGTTGGAAAGTAAAGGGTAGGGCGGTGATAACGATCTTAGGCGGAGAGATTGTTTATCAACACGGGGAGATTAAACCACGAACGATATGAAAAATTGCCCGAATTTATTGTAAAAGCCTTAAGGAGGGAAAATATGAAAAAGCTTATTTGCGTTTTTTTATTGTCATTTTTTATTTATTTACCTGTCTTTACCCAAACTGGAGAAGCAAGGAGTTTGCATGTTTTAAAGAGACAAATAAGTCTTTTGGCTAATAACCTCTTTAAAAATGCGACTTTTAAACCAATAACCGGATCAGTCGTCATAACTACAATTCAGAATTTAAACAACTTAAAACAAACAAATGATTTAGGCAGGTTAATATCTGAATGTCTCATTCATGAACTCCAGATAAGAGGTTTTCAGATAAAGGACATCAGAATGGTGCCAGAAATTGTAGCTTCTCCGAAAAAGGGAGAGTTTATCTTAACCCGTAACCCCCAAAAATTGAAAAAAGAAATTGATGTAAATTACCTTTTAACCGGCACCTACAGTGTAGCCGATGGAGGAGTGGTAATAAACATTAGACTGCTTGATCTTAAAACAGGGCTTGTAGTCTCTACGGCCCAAACGATTATTCCTTTAAATGATGTGGCCTTTTTACTCCATGACTCCACTGCCAAAGCACCAAAAATCAAAATTGTGGGAGAAGGTGAAGAATAAACAAATAATTTTCTTATTTATCTGGTTGGCCTTTTTTCTTACAGGTTGTTACCCTCATCCTGTATGTAAATCACCAGATGCGGTCAATTGGAGAAAAGAAATGCGGGAGATAGGAAACGAGGTAGCTGCTTACCTTAAGCACTCTTACGCTCCAAAAGTTGTTATTATTACTGACTTTGTCTACCTAGACGACCTAAAACCACATTCCTTTGGGCTTTTGTTGCGTAATTTACTTAGCAGCCATTTGAGTAAGGAGGGTATAAAAATAAAGGAAGCAGAATTTGCCCGTTATTTTAAACTCACTCCCGAAGGTTTCACCCTCTTAACTAGGAACATAAAAGATATCCGTCAAAAAGAATTAAACGAAGACATTACCTATGCCATTATTGGCACCTATGAAATGAGAGGGTGTTATATCTACCTCTTTACTCGCATCTTTAACCTCAAAACCAACACCGTAGAAAAGGTAATTGCTCATACGGTAGACCTCTCTGGTTGGCAATTAACAGGTTATCCGTGATAAACATTATGCTTGTGCTTGCTTCATAAATTCCTTCAGCTTGCTCTCCACTAAATTTCTTATTTCCTTGAGTCTTTCTTCACTCTGGGCTTCAAAGCGTAAGACCAAAACAGGCTGGGTATTAGAGGCTCGAATTAGGGCCCAGCCGTCTTCAAAAATAATGCGCACGCCGTCAATGGTTACGGTCTTATAGTGCTTTGGAAAGTAATCTTGCGCCATTTTTACTACTTTAAATTTAATTTCATCCGGACATTCAGTCCTAATTTCAGGCGTGGAATATGTTTTGGGCAAATCGGCAATAAGTTCGCTTGGTTTTTTGCCAGTTTTATCCATAATTTCTAAAAATCGCAATGAGGCATAGACCGCATCGTCAAAGCCAAAGTATCTGTCAGCAAAGAAGATATGTCCACTCATCTCCCCAGCTAAAAGGGCCTTTTCTTCCTTTAGCTTGTTTTTAATAAGGGAGTGTCCTACCTTCCACATGATGGGTGTACCACCGTGTTTGGCGATGTCGTCAAAAAGCAACTGGGAGCATTTTACTTCACCGATAATTTTAGCGGCGGGATGTTCCTTTAAAATGTCTCTGGCAAAGATGATTAAGAGCTGATCACCCCAGAGAATATTACCCTTTTCATCAATGACACCAATACGGTCGCCGTCTCCATCATAGGCAAAGCCTACTTCTGCCTTTTCTTTTTTTACCGTAGCAATGAGATCCTGAAGATTTTTAATGACTGTTGGATCAGGATGATGATTGGGAAAGTTTCCGTCAATATCGCAATATAGACAAGTGACATCACATCCAAATTCCTTAAAAATAGGTCCTGCCGTAAGGCCTGCTACACCATTGCCTGCATCTAACACAACTTTGTGTTGGTTTTTAATTGTGATGTTATTTTTAAGGAAATGCAAATAATCTGGAATAATGTCATATTGTTCTCGCTGGCCGTTGCCTTTTTCATAATCTTCATTTTCTATGAGATTTCTTAATATCTGAATTTGTTCTCCAAAAATAGTCTCTTTGCCCACACAAATTTTAAAGCCATTATATTCTGGTGGATTATGGCTTCCAGTGACAGCAATTCCTCCCCCTTTGTCTAAGTGAAATATGCTAAAATAAAGCACAGGGGTTGGACACATACCTATTTCCGTAACATTGCATCCTGTACTTAAGATACCCTGTATGAGCGCTTCTTTTAAATGGGGAGAACTTTGGCGACCATCATATCCTATGACAACATTCTTATACCCATGCCTAAGAACATATGTGCCATAGGCCTTACCTAAATGTTCAACAAATTCATCGGTTAAGTCTTTTTCTACGAGACCACGAATATCATATTCTCTAAAAATTAAAGGGTTTACTTTCATTCTATACCTCCTTATTAAAGGTCCAACACTTTAGCTACCATTTCCACCTTACCTAAGGGAGCGCTGATTTGTACCCCTTGCACTAGGTCTTTAACCGCTTCATAGGCTTCTCTAGCGATGGCAACTCCTTCGGTAATGGCAGCCTCTCCTGTGGGGGATTTAGCCATTCTTTCTACAATTTCCTCAGGCACACTTACGCCAGGTACCTCTTTTTGCATAAATAGGGCGGCCCGGTAGCTAGTTAAAGGCCAGATGCCAGCAATGATGGGAATATTTAAGTGCTTTACCTGTTCAACAAATCTTTCTAACGCCCTGATGTCAAAAACAGGTTGCGTAATGGCAAATTCAGCCCCAGCCTTGACCTTGGCCTCAAAACGGGCAATTTCCCTTTCTACATTAACGGCTACGGGATTAACCCCTACTCCAACCAAAAAGCCAGTTGGCTTAGAAATAGCTCGTCCAACCAAATCAAGCCCCCGGTTTAGATTTTGCACCAATTGCACCAGACCAATGGCATCTAGGTCAAATACGGCTGTGGCATCAGGATAGTCACCTAGTTTAGGGGGGTCACCAGTGATGATTAATAAATTCCGCAGGCCTAGCGCGTACCCTCCTAAAAGATCGGCTTGAAGCCCGATTAGATTCCTGTCACGACAGCAAACATGTAATACAGTCTCTATGCCTACCTTTTGTTCAATCAAGACCGCCAAGGCCTGCGCACTCATTCTAGCACTTGCCCGCGGACCATCGGGGATGTTAATGGCGTCAATCTCCATCTTCTTAAGAAGTTTTGCCTTTTCTAAAGTCTTGCTTGGGTCAGGGCTACGGGGCGGGGTTAATTCCACGTTAATCACAAACTTACCCTGGGCAATCTTTTTGGCCATAGCCGACCTTTCGGCCAGAGGAATAGCAGGTGAGACTGTCCCCGCTTTTTCTTTAGCCTCTTCTCCACTTTCAATCCGAATGCGACCTGGACTCATGGAGCGGACAGCCGAGCGCACAGCCTTGATGTGTCTAGGAGTAGTACCACAACAGCCCCCGACAATTTTTACCCCTTTTTGAATGAAATAACGACTGTGGCTGGCCAGATATTCAGGCGTGCAAAGGTAAAGCTTACGGCCTTCTACCTTTTGAGGTATGCCAGCGCTGGGCTGAGCAATAAGAGGTAAGGTAGCCTCATCTCTAATCAAATCAAGCAGATGTAAGATATGCCGCGCCCCTTGGCAGCAGTTAAAGCCCCAGGCGACAACGCCACTTTCTTCAATGGGTTTAACAATTTCACTTACATGTTCACCAGAAGCCAAGTGTTCCTCTTTCTCCACCGTCACTTCAGCAACAATAGGCAAATCTGTCCATTCCTTGATGAGTTTAATCGTCAACAAGAGGGCGTTCAGATACTCAAAACTTTCTAAGATAAGCAAGTCTACACCTTCATTAACCAAGGTTTTTACCTGTTCTTCATATCCCTGCCGAAAATCCTCTTCTGTAAATGGGGGCTTTAAAAAAGGAGAGAGAGGACCAATTGTGCCTGCTACCAAAAGTTTACTACCAGCTACCTTCCGGGCCAGTTTTACCCCGGCTTGGTTAATGGCCGCAATCTTTCCTTCAAGGCCATAAGTCTTTAAGTGCCAATAATTGGCACCAAAGGTATTTGTACTTAGAATATCTGCTCCTGCTTTAGCATAAGCAATATGGATGTCTTCTACCAGATCAGGGGCAGATAGATTTACTTCGTCAAAGCAACGATTGATGTAAACGCCCTTTTGATAGAGCATGGTGCCCATTGCCCCATCAGAGACGAGGACACCTTCTTGTAAAGCCTTTAAAAAGGACATACACACGCTCCCTTACTTTTCCTTTTCTACGACCTCTAACGGGACTTCAAAACTTGATTTAAAACGAATGGAGCGATGGGGTTTGGTTTTGATGATTTTTTTCGTCTTGGGATGCTGCATTTGGCGTGAATTTCTAATCTTAGAGGTAAAAACCCCAAATCCTCTTAATTCTACCCTTCCTGCCTTAATACCTTCCTTAAGGGCATCAAAAAAGGCTTCTACCAAAAAAAACATATCTTTTTTAGAAAACTGAGGAAACCGCTGCGCTAATTCTTCTACTAATTCTTTTTTAAGCATACTCCTTCCACCTCAATATGAAATTTTTATTTTTTGGATATCCTCATTGAGGATTTCAAGCAGGGTATTTAACAATAGCCTTGTCCAAGGGGTCTTTTTCTTAGGATAATACAATTTGGGCTCTCCTTTTATCCCTGCCAGTCTGGTTGCTTCTTTAATAGCGTCTTCAAAGTTGCCTAACATATCTACTAATCCTAAGTCTTTAGCCTCTTTTCCTGTAAAAACAGAACCGTCAGCGATGGCCTCTACTTTTTCAAAAGAAAGATGCCGTCCTTTAGCGATGTCTTCTACAAACTGACGATGAATATCTTTAAGTAATTTTATTAACATTTTCTTTTCTTCAGGCGTAACTTGCCGAAAGGGAGAACCAATGTCCTTATAAGGCACGCTTTTTAATACTACCGGCTCTATACCTATTTTTTCTAACAGTTTCTGCACATTGGCTAACTCTAGTTTTACTCCAATACTGCCAGTTAATGTGCCAGGGGTGGCGATGATCTTATTGGCTGCCGCGGCGATATAGTATCCACCCGAAGCAGCCACGGTGCCCAATGAGGCTACTACAGGCTTTTTCTTTCTAGCCTTTATAAGTTCTATATAGATTTCTTGACAAGGAGCAACAGCACCTCCGGGGGAATTTATCCGTAACAAGATGGCTTTGATATGGTCGTTTTTTTCAAACTTAACTATGTTTTCTAGAATGGAACGACTATCCTTGATAATTCCCTTAACTTCTATTACTCCAATCCGCTCTCCCGTGATTCCTTCTTTTCCCCAGCGTCTGGCCAGGCCAAAGCCCAAGAGGAAGATAAAGAAAAATATAAACAGACGACCTAAAAATTTTAAAAAAGGCCGCCTCTTTTTTATATTATGGTCATTATACCCAGCCAACATATTACCTTACACGTTTCTCTTGCCAGAAATCTTTCTTCACTTGTTTATCAAGGTAAGGCCTGTAAGTAAAAAGTAAGTCAATATCGTAATACTACTGAAAATCTTTTTCTTTTTCAAGTCCATCTTACCTAAAAAGAAGTGGAGGAGAACAAAAAATGCAGCTACCAAGGCAAACAGGAAATGAAAAAAAGAGGCCTTTTGATAAATATCACTTTTGAGATAAAAGACATCGGTAAAGAAGAGAAAAAGACCCACGAGGAGAATATTAGCCTCAGTTACCCTTTCGGTAAAAAAGGCAATGTTTATTTCTTTTTGCCATACTGAAGGGATCTTAGGCAGACAGGCAATAGGGGCTAAAAGAAAGGCAGCGGTGAGAAAGGGTGACCAATGAAATTGGATGACCAACTCCTTGCAGCCGTAAACAACTTGACCTGCGCCAGCAAAGATTAATAAGGTAGCGGTAAAGAAGCGCAAAAATAGCACCATAGGAGACAAATCAAGTTCTAGCTTTCCTTCTTCAAAACGGAACCGATGAAGATAAAAGGTATAGCCGACCAAAAAACAAAGGCTAGGCCAGCCAATATGAAAGACACTGGCCTGAAACTTAGGCACGAGAGAGACCAAAAACAAAAGAGTAAAGGCTAGGAGGAAGACAAACGAAGTCTGATGTTTAGGAGTAGACAATTTGAATTCTTCTTTTTTGGCTAAAATAGCAAGGCTTAGGATGACAAAGTTTAGAAGAAAAATGCTCCAAATAAGGGCTAAATTGAAGACAGCCTGAGGCAGAACAGAAGCACTTAAAAAGACGATAGATGCTTCTGGAAAGGCATTAATGATATGCCAGCTGAAGGTGCGCAGCCAAGGGGATTTAATCCCACTTTGCTCCAGATACACATACCCATACTGCGCATGCCGCTTGCCTGCAAAGAAGATAACAAATAAACCTGTAAAGAGCCTAATCCACGTCATGGCTAAATGATGTTCTGTTTAGTCTTAACCAGCTCTCCCAATTTCATAATACCCTTTTGACTAGGGGAGTATTTATATAATACATTTTTCTCTTCCTCTTCTAAAACCCGTTTAATAGAAAGACCAAGCTTTTTCTTTTCAGGATCTACCTTGATAACTTTGGCCTTTATCTCATCGCCTACTTTAAACTTCTCGGAAAGATCCTTTATTCTTTCCAAACCTGCTTCAGAAATGTGCACTAATCCTTCAAGTCCTTCTTCTACTTCCACAAACAAGCCAAAATCAGCGATATGAGTGATCTTTCCTGTTACCGTGCTTCCTATAGGATACTTCTCTGGTACTTGCTGCCATGGATCAGGCTCAAGTTGTTTAATGCCTAGAGCAATTTTACCTGCCTCTTTGTCAATGGAAAGGACCTTCGCCTTTACCACATCGCCCTTTTTGAAGATCTCGCGTGGATCTTTTATCTTCTTTGTCCAAGAGATATCTGAAACATGTACTAAACCGTCAATACCTTCCATGACCTCTACAAAGACACCAAAACTTGTTACATTTTTAACCTTACCTTCAATCACGCTCCCAACAGGATATTTTTCAGCGACAACATCCCACGGATCAGGCTCAATCTGCTTTAGACCTAATTGTAACCGCCTCTTCTTTTTATCAATATTTAGCACCACTGCCTCTACCATATCTCCGACGGAAAGAACTTCAGAAGGATGTTTTAAGCGCTTTGACCAAGTGAGATCAGAAATGTGAATAAAGCCTTCCACGCCGTCTTCAATTTGTAGAAACACGCCGTAATCTGCCAGATTGGTTACTCTACCTTTTACGCGTTTTCCCACAGGATATCTTTCAGGCACACTTTCCCAAGGATCAGGGGTAAGCTGCTTCATACCTAAGGCAATCTTTTCCTTTTCTTTATCAAACTTTAACACTTTGACCTTAATCTCATCTCCAATTTCAAACAAGTCTTCTGGATGCCTCACTTTTCCCCAAGAGATGTCTTTAATATGTAAGAGTCCGTCTATTCCGCCTAAATCCACAAAGACGCCATAGTCCATAATGCTTTTTACCCGTCCATATACTACCGCCCCTTCTTTTAATCTCGCTAAGGTTTGTTGCTTTTGCCTTTCTCTTTCTTCTTCTAAATACTGCCGACGAGAAAGAATAACATTATGAAGTTTAGGATCATACTTAATGATCTTAAAGGAATAGGTTTTCCCCACGAAACGATCATAGTCCCTGACTGGCTTGATATCTACTTGTGAGCCAGGCAAAAAGGCAGGCACGCCTATATCTACTGTATATCCCCCTTTTATTCTCTTTAAAATCTTACCATAGATATAACCACCTTTTTGATAAAGCTTTTCTATTTTCTCCCACGTCCGTATCTGAACGGCTTTTTTACGAGATAAAAATACACTGCCATCTTGTGCATTAATACCTTTAAAATATACCTCTACTTCATCCCCTTCTTTGACCATAACGTTACCTTTATCATCGGTAAATTCCCTTAACGGCACACTACCTTCGGACTTAAGGCCAACATCAATCATGACATAGTCCTTACCTACGTAAACTACCTTACCCGTGATGATTTGCCCAGGTTCTATTTCTTTAAAACTCTCTTTGTATAATTCTATTAAATCTGAAGATTTTTCTTGAGTTTCCTGGGATTTTCTCCCAGAAAGATCACCTTTTTCTGTCTCTAAGACTTCCATTACTCCTCCCTCCCAAGCTTATTTGCAACATATGTTTGCATTTTGTTCACTACTTCTTCTATGCCCAAATGTGTAGTATCAATAATGATGGCATCAGATGCAGGCCTTAAGGGAGCGATCTGGCGCTCACTGTCCTGTTTATCTCTTTTTAAAAGGGCTCCATAGACCTCTTGGTAATCTATTGCTTTTCCAGCCGCCTGAAGCTGCTTCCACCTTCTCTTGGCCCGAATTTCAGGAGAGGCCGTTAAAAAAAACTTGATTGGGGCTCCAGGAAAGACTACCGTGCCCATATCCCTGCCTTCAAAAATAGCTCGTTTTAACCTTTGGGCTAAATCTCTTTGTAAACGCCATAACGCCTCTCTTACTTCTTTTATCTTGGACACTGTGGAAGAAAGCATATCAATTTCAGGGGTACGAATCAGGTCTGATATATCTCTCTTTTTCAAAAAAATACGAATATTATCTCCATCTTGCTTAAAATTAAGTTTAAGTTTTTGTGCTTCTTCCCCTAATAATTTAGTATTATCAACAGAAATACCTTTTTCTAGGCTCATTAAGGCCACTGTTCTATACATAGCACCTGTATCTACATAAATAAACCCTAACCTTTGGGCCAGAATTTTGGCCACCGTTGTCTTTCCTACACCAGCAGGGCCGTCAATAGTAATAATTATTTCCTCCATATCTCTCTAAACACATCCAAAAACTTCTGGTTTTCTTCTGGTGTTCCAATACTGATGCGCAAGCACGCAGGAAGATCATAATTGGCCAAGGGCCTTACAATTACCCCCTTTTTTAAAAGTTCTTCATATACCCATGCAGCTTGTTTTCCCACCTCAACTAAGATAAAATTAGCCTCACTAGGATAAACTTTTACGCCTAAGTCCATAAGTTCCTTGGTTAAAAACTTCCTTCCAGACCAGATAGTTTCTTGGGTCTTTTTAAGAAACTCCCTATCTTCTAACGCTGCCTCTGCCGCTACCTGAGCGAGGGTGTTAACATTAAAAGGCATACGCACCTTTTCTATAAAGCCAACCAATGCTTTAGAAAAAACACCATATCCAATCCGCAAGCCAGCTAAGCCATAGGCCTTAGAAAAGGTACGAAGGATGATAAGATTAGGAAACTTAGAAAGTAGCTCTACACTATTAAACTGCCTTTCCTTAGACACAAAGTCTACATAGGCCTCATCCAAAACAACCAAAACAGAAGAGGGTAAGGCATTTAAAAAGGTATTTAAGGCAAAGATATCAAAGAAACTTCCTGTAGGATTATGGGGATTGGTTAGAAAGATAAGCTTTGTTTTTCCCGAAACCGCCTTAAGTATTCCTTCTAAGTCAATGGCCATGTCCTTAAGGGGAATCTTTTTAAACTCTGCTTGAGCGAGAATGGCTACCTTTTCGTAGATGGAGAAGGCAGGATGCGGTGAAATTACCTCTTCCCCTGGGAGCAAAAGGGCCTGCCCAATAAGGGCCATAATTTCATCTGAACCATTGCCAACGATAACTTGTTCTGGAGTTACGCCTAAAATCTCTGCTAATTTTTGCCGCAGCTTCCGATAATGACTATCTGGATATAAATGGATATAAGATAAGGCTTGGCGAATGGCCTCTAAGGCCTTAGGAGAAGGTCCAAGTGGATTTTCGTTAGAGGCTAACTTTACGGGAGAAGTAATCCCGTATTGGGCTTGCACCTCGCTAATGGGCTTACCCGGCACATAGGCCTTTATCCTTTCTAAGTGTTTAGGGACAGTAATTTCCAACTTACTCCTCGTATGTGCCTCTTAGAGACGGGATTTATAAACAACCAGCTTATAACTTAATTTGCCAGAAAAATCAACTCCTTGGACGTGGACTTCAAAAGAAAGTTGTTTAAGCCCATTTTTTATGTTATATAATCGTCCACAAAAATATGTGGGGTGAGGGGGCATGGAAAAGGCAAGGGCACATGTGTTTATTTCTGGAAAGGTCCAGGGGGTATTTTTCCGGGCTTCTACCCAAGATGAGGCCTTACGTTTAGGTCTGAAAGGATGGGTGAGGAATCTACCTGATGGCAGGGTAGAGGCGGTATTTGAAGGAGATAAAAAGGCAATTGAAGAAATTATTAAGTGGTGTCATGAAGGTCCGCCCTGGGCAAGGGTAAAAGAAGTAAAGGTGGAATGGCAACCGTACCGGGGAGAATTTGAACGGTTTTCTATCCTTTATTGAGCCTGCTTTAAGAGGGCTTCAGCATAGGGACGTGAAGAAAACTTTCCGCCTAACATACGGGTAATTTCATTTATTCTTTCATCTGGATTTAAAGGGTAAATAGTAGTGATTGTCTGTTGATCTTTAATCTGTTTTTCTACCTTAAAATGTATGTCTGCCTGACAGGCAATCTGTGGAAGGTGAGTAATGCATATAACTTGATGACTTTGGGCCAGTTGTTTTAGCTTTTGGCCAATTAAAGTTCCTATATCACCCCCAACGCCTGTATCTATCTCATCAAATACAATCGTTTCTGTGCCGGCCTTTATTCCCAAAATGCTTTTTAGCCCTAATAAAAATCGGGCCAATTCCCCACCAGAGGCAATTTTATTTAAAGGACGCAAAGGCTCACCTACATTGGCAGAAAAGAGAAATTCTACCTCTTCAGCTCCGTTTTCATTTACCCATACATTTTCTTCTAATTTTAAGCCGCTCTTTAAAGGTCTTAGGGCTATCTCACAAGTAACATGCTTCATCCCCAAGGTCTTTAAAAAAGAAGTCAACCTTTCCTGGAGTTCCTTTGCCTTTTTCTCCCTTTGTGCCCGGATCTGCTGGGCAAGTTCTATTAGTTCTGTCTTAAGCCGATTGCTCTGCCTTTCTATTTCTCTTATTTGGTCTTCTAAATTTTCACTTGCTTCTAACTCCTGAACAAATTTCTCTTTTAAGGCTAATAGTTCCTTAACATCAGCTACCTTATATTTCTTTTTTAGCCTTGAGATTTCTGCTAAACGCGCTTCTATGGCTTCAAGGTGGTCTGGTTCAAAAAAGAGGGTTTCCCCGTAATCCTTAAGACTATGGGCTAAATCTTCCAATTGATAAAGGGCTTGTCTTAAGTTTTCCAGCCACTTTTTCCACCTAGGATCATAGCCTGCGGCCTCTTCCATCTCCCGTTCCAAACTGGCCAAGTTAGATGTAATGGCGTTTTCTTCGCCATAAAGTTGCCAGTAGGCCTTATCCGCCAATTCTTTTAAAAAACCTATGTGACGCAAGCGCCTTCTTTCTTCCTTTAGTTCATCCTCTTCATGGGGTGAAAGACGGGCATTTTCTATCTCTTGAATTTCAAAAAGAAGCAACTCTCTTCTTTCTGCCTGTTGTTTGATCCTTTGAGACAATGCCTCTTTATCTTTAAGCGCCTTTAAAAATTGAGAATAAAGCCGCTGCCACCTCTTTTTTTCCTCTTCTAATTCGGCAAAGGCGTCCAGAATTTCTAATTGATAAGAGGGCAGAAGAAGATGCTGATACTCATGCTGTCCAGAGAGGGTGAGGAGAGGCGAAATCACTTGCTGCAGCATCTGTAAGGTAGCCAGTTGGCCGTTAATAAATACCCTGTTTTTGCCTTCCTTATTGATAATCCGTTTAACCAAAAGCTCTTCTGCAGGCTCAATACCTACTTCTAACAGTGTTTTTTCCCAAACCTCTTGTTTTCCTGTAAAAAAGGCCTCAATAACTGCACTTTCCTTCCCGTAGCGCACCATCTCCTTGGTCGCTCGTTCTCCCATAAGTAACTTGATGGCATTGACAATGATAGACTTACCTGCGCCGGTCTCACCGGTGATGACATTAAGCCCAGGGTGAAATTGAATGTTTAGATGTTCAATGATAGCCAGATTTTCTACATGTAGTTGCTCCAACATCAAAATTAAATTAAGCCAGAAAGCCAATGTTTGTCAACTTCATAGCTAGCAATTTGTGAAAGTTACATATTATTAGGTTAATGGACAAAAAAAAGAATAAATAGAGTTGTAAACCCAAATATTTTTTTGTATAAGAAGGTAAAACAAACAGGAAGGTGAAGAATGAAAGGATATTATAACAATCTTGCGCTCTTGACTGATCTTTATGAATTTACGATGGCCGCTTGTTACTATCACCATCAGATGTTTGCCCCGGCTACTTTTAGCCTTTTTATCCGTGAATATCCTCCCCACCGAGGCTATTTTGTCAGTGCCGGCTTAGAAGAAGTGTTAAATCTGCTTGAATCTTTCCACTTTGCACAAGATGACTTGGATTATTTGGCTTCCCTTAAACTCTTTAGTGAGGATTTCCTTCATTATTTAAGCAATTTACGCTTTACAGGAGATGTTTTTGCCATTCCCGAAGGAAGGATATTTTTTAAGGAAGAGCCTGTGCTGGAAATTACGGCCCCTATTATTGAGGCCCAACTGGTAGAAACCTTTGTTATGAACGCCATAAACCTGCAAGTAACCATCGCCACTAAGGCTGCTAGGTGTGTCTATGCGGCCAAGGGAAGAAAGCTTGTAGACTTTTCTTTAAGAAGAACGCAGGGAATAGACGCTGGGCTTAAGGTAGCAAGGGCAAGTTATATTGCTGGATTTATCGGCACAAGTAATGTCCTTGCTGGCAAGCTTTATAACATCCCTGTCTTTGGCACCATGGCCCATTCCTTTGTGACTAGCTTCGAAAGAGAAATAGATGCCTTCCGGGCATTTGCTGAGATGTTTCCTGAAAATACAGTGCTATTGATTGACACTTATGATACCATTATCGGAGCCCACAAGGCGGCTATTGTGGGAAAGGAGATGGCGGCGGCGGGAAAAAAATTAAAAGGGGTACGGCTAGACAGTGGAGATTTGGTGCGGTTAAGCAAAGAAGTAAGGGCGGTTTTAGACGAGGCTGAGTTGCAAGAGGTAAGCATTTTTGCTAGCGGTGGGTTAGACGAATATAAGATTGCCCACTTACTTGAGCAGGGAGCAGAAATAGATGCCTTTGGTGTGGGCACCAAAATGGGGGTTTCGGCCGATGCCCCTTATACAGATCTTGCTTATAAATTAGTCCAATATGATGGAAGGCCGGTTTTAAAGCTTAGTACGGGCAAACGCACCCTTGTGGGAGAAAAACAGGTCTTTCGGATAGAGAAAGAGGGACGGTTAAAGCAGGACATCATTGCCCTAAGAGACGAAACCTTGGATGGAGAGCCAATCCTAAAACAGGTAATGAAAAATGGTAAAAGAATTAAACCGTCTGAAGATCTAAAGGTCATAAGGGAACGATTTAAAGAGGAGTTTGCCAAGCTAGATGAGCGTTACAAACGCCTAAAGGCACCTGAGCACTTTCCTGTACAGATATCTCCTGGTTTACAAAAGCTCCAAAATCAAGTAATTTTTAAGGTAAGAGAAAAGGAATTAGGAGAAAGCTAATGCAGCTTACGGATGAACAAAAACGTTTTTTGTTAAAACTGGCAAGGGATACCATTTGGGCGGCTTTAAATAATGAGCCCAAGCCTAGAGTAGAGGTAAAAAATGGAGTATTGACCAAACCTTGCGGCGCCTTTGTAACCTTACACAAACACGGTCAGTTGCGGGGATGTATCGGTTCTCTTATTGGAGAAAAACCTCTGTTTTTGACCGTGCAGGAGATGGCCATTGAGGCTGCCTTTCGGGATCCCCGCTTTCCTCCTTTAACTAAAGAGGAGTTTTCAGAACTAGAGATAGAAATTTCTGTTCTCTCTCCCTTACAGCGCATTACCGACGTAGAACAAATAGAAGTAGGCAAGCATGGTATCTTTTTAGTCAAAGGATTTTATAGGGGAGTGCTTTTGCCGCAAGTGGCAACTGAGTATGGTTGGGATCGGTATCAGTTTTTAGATCATACCTGTATGAAGGCTGGATTGCCGCCAGGGTGTTGGCGCTCAGGGGCTGAAATTTACATCTTTTCAGCTGAGGTGTTTAGTGAAAAGGACTTCTTTTAAAGAAGAAGGCGTAAACGCACGGGAGTTTTTCTCTTTTTACCGTTGGTTTAAGTCTTATGTAAAAGGCTTTTACCAGGGCAAGACCAAAGAAGAACAAGGGATTATTGCTTTAAAGGAAAAACATACCCTTCGCGTTTGTCAAGAGATTGTTCGCATTGGAAAGGAGTTGGGCTTAAACTTACCACAATTATTTCTGGCTAAAACCATTGGTCTCTTTCACGATGTAGGCCGGTTTGAACAGTATGAAAAATATGGCACTTTTAGGGATGCACATTCAGAAAATCATGCTTTATTAAGTGTCAAAACAATTAAACGCGAGAAAATACTGCAACATTTGCCTTTAAATATCCAAGAAATTATTTGTAATGCCATAATGTATCATAATGTGCGGCTTTTACCCAAAGGACTTTCGCCTGAGATGGAATTTTACAGCAAGTTGATACGAGATGCTGACAAACTAGATGTGTTTCATGTTTTTGTGATGCATTATGAAAGGCCACTTTCTTCTAAATCTACCATTGAATTAGATTTGCCTGAAGGAAACGGTTATTCTTTCGCCATTATCAATGATATCCTTAACAATCGCATCTCAGATTTAAAACTGATGCAGTGCAAAAACGACATGAAGCTTATGCTCCTTAGCTGGCTCTTTGACATCAATTTTTTACCTACCCTTAAGGAGATAAGGAAGAGGGGATATGTAGAAAGGATTATCTCTTATCTTCCCCAGACAGAGGATATTCAGAAGGTAAAACGGCATTTAGAGAAATACCTACAAGGAGACCATTCAGGTCTAGCTGAGATAAATAAGGAGTAAAGAAATAAAGCAGGGGGATATTGGCCAAATTTATAATTGCTTCTTAGGAAAACCTGTGTTATATTGGAAAAAACTTTTCAAATTATGAAAAATGAGAAGATTTTGGCTTTGCGTCATCTTTATCCTTGCCCTTTTTATCCCATGGATACTTGAGGCAGACCAGCATTTAATAGTTGGCAAGGATGGTCTCGTTATCTTAATAGATGCCTCTGGTTCAATGCGTTCTTTGGTGCAGGGAAAACGGAAAATAGATATTTTAAAAAAGGCCTTAACTGCGTTTATTTCTCAACTTCCTTCTTCCCATTTGGAGGTGATAGTGCGAAGCTTTGGTAGGGGAATCAGTCTATTTAGGCTACCTACACAAGTACTTTATGGTCCTAAGATTTTGGAAAAGGAAGAGTTGTTGAAATCTGTTATAAAAATTAAGCCAGGGATTGGTCCAACCCCTTTAGGCGTGGCCTTAAGATATGCCGAAAAGGATATGAAGGCTTTAAAGGGAAAGATTGCTCTGGTTATTTTAAGTGATGGTCTAGAGAACTGGCCACCCAAGGCAGAGGAAGTAGCAAAACAAATTAAGGGAAAATACGGGGACAAGGTTGCTATCTCGGCCATCATGATCGGAAAGGCCAAGCGGGGAGAACGAGTTTTAAGGCAGATCACTGAAAATGGAGCTGGTTTTTTTGTCAAAGCTGAGGAGTTGATTATAGAGAACAAGATGAAAACTTTTGTCCAAAAGGTACTAGCGATAAAGGAGTTAAAACTTGAGCCTAAACCGAGAAAAAAAGTGGTAATTAATAAGCCCAGACCGAGAAAAAAACTGGTAATTAAAAGGTTTGCTTGCACACCTGGGTTGAAACTTATTGTTAGATTTGATTTTAACAGTGCAAAGCTAAATCCAAAGTATTATCAAAAATTAGAAAAAATAGGCAAGTGTCTGAAAGTTCATCCAGGAGCAAGAGTCATAATTGCTGGTTATACCGATAATAAGGGAAGAAGAATTTACAACTTAAGGCTTTCCTTACGTCGGGCTGAGGCAATAAAGGCGTATCTTACGCATCGTTTTCATATCCATCCTTATCAGAGCGTTATTATTGGCTACGGGGAGACAAGGCCTATTGCTTCTAACCAAACGCCTGAAGGCAGGGCTAAAAACCGGCGGGCAGAGATATATCTACTTATGCCTCCCTGTGCCGTTACCGAGTAAAATCATGAATATTGAGGAGAGCATTACGCGCTTAAATCAGCTTTACCAACAGTTTGAGGAGGAGGCAAGAGGATTTAAAAAGGAGGCAGTTTGTCAAAAGGGTTGTGCAGATTGCTGCAAGCACATGCCCAGAATAGAGGCAACTACCCTTGAAGGTTTTGTTATTTTTAGGTATCTGGATAGAGTTGAAAATTTAGCGGAAATAAGAAAAAAATTAAAAAAGGACATTCAAAAGAGAAAAAAGGGCAAATACGCAACCTGTCCCTTCCTGGCCAGGGATGATAGTTGCCTTATCTATGAAGTCCGGCCGTTTAGTTGCCGTTGGCTTTATTCTCTAAAAAAATGTGAAAAGGGCATGCCTGTTATTCACCGCCAGGTGTTTAACCTCTCTCAAAAAATCATTAAAGGCATTACCCAACTTGACGTTCAGGGCTATACCGGCCATTTAAGCTTTATCGTTAGCCTCTTTGCCATACCTGGTTTTAAAGAGGCCTATTTAAAAGGAAAATCTACTTATCCCTTTGTGCAAAAGCTAGTCAAGGCTGGATTTATCAGACCTAACTGGGAGAATTAAGTTGTGGCGAATTTATAGTGTTAGTCTCTGGTTGGCGACTAGTGCTGCTCTTCCCCTTGGGTTCTTTCAAAAGAAGATAAAACACTATGTTACCAACCGTCTAGGGAAACACCTTATCCAGTCAGGAATTGCTTTTGTCAACGATCCTATTTGGTTTCATGCCCTCTCGGTAGGAGAAGTGCTCTCAGTTGTATCCTTGGTGAAAAAGTGGCACGCTTATTACCCTAAGTTTCCTCTTTTCTTTACCGCTAGCACCCTGACTGGACATGAGATTGCGGTAAAACAGCTTAAAAATACCGTTGAGGGGATCGATTATTTTCCCCTGGACCTGCCGCCAGTGATTGAACGATATCTAAAAAGGATTAGGCCCAGGTTGGTGATTTTAACCGAAACAGACCTTTGGCCTAATTTTTTGCGCATACTTAAAGAAAGACAGATTCCTTGTCTTTTAATTAATGCGCGCATGTCTGAACGTTCTTATAGGCGTTATTGTTTAATTAAACCATGGTTTTCTAAAATTATTCGGTCCCTATCTTTTATTGGCGTACAGCGGGAGGAAGACGCATTGAGGTTTCTTTCTTTTGGCTTCCCTAAGAATCGCCTTAGGGTAATGGGGAGCCTAAAGTTTGATATTGACCTGCCGCCTATAGATGAACAAAGGATAAACAGGCAAAAAAAGATACTTGGTATTGACCAAACAAGGCCTATCTGGATGGCAGGGAGTACCCATCGGGGTGAGGATGAAATCACATTAAGGGTGCATAAGGCCCTTCTGCGAGTGTTTTCCTCTCTTTGTTTGATTATTGCTCCTCGTCATCCTGAGCGTTTTGATGAAGTAACAGCCTTAAGCCAACGCATGGGTTTTGTTACCAGTCGTCGCACAAGACCAACCGAGGCTGAACCGCAGGTCATTATCTTAGACACCTTAGGCGAATTGGCTGATTTTTATGCGGTAGCTGATTTTGTTTTTTTAGGTGGTAGCTTTGTACCTGTAGGAGGTCATAATCCCTTAGAGGCCGCGCGTTGGGCAAAACCTGTCATTTTTGGGCCTTATATGTTTAATTTTAGCACTATTGCCCAGCAGATGTTAGAAGCAAGGGCTGCCTTACAAGTAAAAAACGAAAGAGGTCTTTTTCAATGGGCAAGGTTGCTTTTAGAAAATAAGGATTTAGCTCAATTTGTGGGAAAACAAGGAAGGAATCTCATTGCGTGCAATCAGGGAGTAGGAGAACGATATTTGGAGATCATAAAAAGAACTTTAAGTCTTTAGTCCTCTACCCTTTGGGCTAAGTTGAGAATAGTGTGTGTATAATAAGGACTATGGTTATAAGACATTAATATCTTTTCCTTTTGCCTTTGGGTAAGGTTAGGCTTCCAACCATGTGCCCATAGATATTTGGCCACACTCATGATAGCATCGTCATGATCAAAGAGGTTAACGCGTCCGTCTCCATCACCGTCACAACCAAACTTAATGGCACTTGTAGGAACAAATTGAGGAATACCAAAGGCCCCGGCCAACGAACCTTTTATAAAAAGAGGATCAAAGCCGTTTTTCTGGGTATAACAAAGAAAGGCCTTAAGCTCTTTATAGGCCCATTTGCCCCTTTTTTCTAAGCGAGGAATGAGCGTTTGAGGCAAATTCAAAGAGGAAGAGAGATCTTTGTTTATTCCTACCAAGGCAAGACTTGAAAGGACATTAAACACCCTATATCGCCCTAGATACTGACCTAGGCGTGTCTCTATCGTCAAAAGGGCAACAATAATGTGAGGAGAGACACCGTATTTTGATTGTGCCTTAAGCAAAATGTCCTTGTGTTCTTTCAAATATGCCTTACCCATACGAATGAGCCTTGGATCTAAAAATTGCCTATAATTCAACCTGCTTTCTTTATAGGTCATGTAGATCCTTATGGTTTGATCCAGAAATTTCACCTGGGGTTGCTGATAAAGCTTTTTAATTAATTTAAGACTAAACCCATCATTCACTAGTTTTTCTTCTAGGGGAGCAAATAAATCTTGTGCAAAGAGATGCGTAAGCAGTGATAGATATAAAAGAATAAATAAACTAAATAACTGTACTTTCCGCATAGTTTTTTGAACAAATGATAACATAAAAAAAGAAAAAATGGGAGAGTTTAAAGGTAAAATAACCTGCCCAAAATCCGTGATTGCCCTCCAAGAAACCCCAGAAGTATGCCATAACAAAACAATTTTTTTAAAAAAATATCTTTCACCTAAAAGGTGAGAAAATATTTGTCTTTTCCTCAAGCCCAATCATAATTATAGTGCCTTCGCTCGCTCATGCGGTCAAGGGCAAGTCCACAGGGCACAGCCTGTGCCTTTTGCGCAGGTCAGAGCGAGCAAAGCGTAAGGAGGAAGGGAAATTCATCAATTTTTGCGGAATACTATAAATCAATCGCGAATTTTGGGAATTTAAATTGGTTGCTGTGTAGTTTAAAGTAGGGTAAAATTGTATATCTATGTCAACTATTTCGGTAATTATCATCACCTATAACGAAGAAAAACGACTTGATCCATGTCTTAAAAGTGTAGCTTGGGCAGATGAAATTATTGTGGTAGATAGTTTTAGTAAGGACAAAACGGTTGAAATTGCCCAAAGATATACTAATAAGGTATTTCTTCGTTCCTTCAAGGGTTATGGTTCTCAAAAGGCCTTTGCCCTAGCGCAGGCCAAAGGAGAATGGGTGTTAAGTGTTGATGCCGATGAACGGGTAAGCGAGAGCTTGAAAAAGGAAATAAAAGAAGCCATTAAGCGGTCTGATATTTTTGGTTATTATATCCCCCGTCAAAGCTTCTTTTGTGGCAAATTTATCAAACACAGCGGTTGGTTCCCTGACTACCAGTTAAGATTGTTTAAACGGGATAGAGCCCGTTTTGAAGAAAGACTAGTACATGAAAGAGTTATAGTTGAAGGCAAAGTAGGGCGTCTTAAGAGCCCTTTATTGCATTATACTTATAATTCTCTAACTGAATTTTTAGAAAAAATGGAGCGGTATACAGAATTGTGGGCAGAAGAACAAAAAAGAAAGGGTAAGAAGGGGGGTATACTAAAAGGATTTGGACATGGGGTCTGGACATTTTTAAAAATGTATTTTTTACGTCTGGGCTTTCTAGATGGCCGGTACGGAATTTTACTTGCCAGTCTTTATGCTAATTACACCCTTATTAAATATACCAAATTAGAGGAAAAATGGAAGAAAGACCAGAAATAGATATTTATTTTTTTAAAATTAATTGAATATAAAATAAACGATCAAATTGACATAAATTGAAAAATAATGTATAAAAAAAGTTATGAAGAGAAAAAATAGCGATTTTATCAGCACGGCAGAGGCAAGCAAGATTTTAGGAGTAGCTCGGACTACAGTTGTTAAGTGGATTGACGAAGGGGTCATTAAGGCCTTTGTTACTCCAGGAGGGCACCGTAAAATCCGACGAAGGGATTTAGAGGAATTTATTAAAAAACAGGGACTCCACCTACCAGAAAGAGTAAGGAAAAAGAAAATATTAATCGTAGATGACAATCCTGATGATGTGAAATTACTTCAAACGGCCTTTTTAGCAGCTAGTGATAGATATGAAGTTCATTCGGCCAGTAATGGTTTTCAGGCTATTTATAAAATTGGAGAATTAAAGCCAGACTTGGTGATTTTAGACATTGTCATGCCAGATATGGATGGTTTTGCTGTTTGTAAAAATATTAAAGAGAATCCTGAGACCCAAGACATAAGAGTAATCGCTGTGACAGCCTTCCCAGATAAAAATAAGAAAAAAAAGGTTTTAGCCTGTGGAGCAGACGCATTTTTTACCAAACCATTAGACCTAGAAGCCCTGATAAAGAAAATCTTGGAGTTACTTAAATAAATATGACGTTTGAAGAGAAGTATTATTTTCTTTCTCTTAGCGGGGTTTATGTAAGCTCTGCTTCAAATGAAGTTATAGAAACTTGTTTGGGTTCTTGTGTAGGAATAGCTCTCTACGATTCTTTTTCTCACATAGGGGGAATGGTGCATATTGTTTTACCCCAAGGTAGTGAAGAAAAAGAAACCAATGCTCCGACCAAGTATGCCCATTCTGGTATACCTTATCTTATTAAAGAAATGCTAAAGGCTGGGGCGTCTAAAGAACGACTGGAAGCTACTATCGCCGGAGGGGCTTCTATTGTTCAAGATACAGATATAAATATTGGCCAGCGCAACATCACTAAGGTAAAAGAGATTTTAAAACAAGAGAATATTCCTATTTTAAAAGAAGATATAGGCGGTAACTTCGGCCGCCTCCTTCGTTTATATATAAGGGATGGAACGACAGAAATAAAATTTATTGGTTACAGGCTGCGTGAAGCCGCTCTTGCCCCTGTATCTCCGTTAAAAGTTGAAGAAGTAACATTAAAGGTACTTCTCCAAAAAATTGACCAGCTTAAACCCATGGCTAAAACTGTAAACAGAGTTTTAAAGATCATTGAAAGTGATCCTTTTAGTGTGGAGGAAATAAAAAGGGAGATTTATCAGGACCAGGCCCTTACAGCCAACATCCTTAAAATCTGCAATTCCCCTTATTACGGTTTAGCCCAACGGGTTTCTAATCTAAGCCAGGGAATTACACTGTTAGGATTAAATGCTATTAAAAGGATAATTGTTTCTCTCTCTTTTAAAGACATTTTAGCTCCAAGGATAAACGCCTATTCTTTAAAGCAGGGCGAGTTTTTTGAACATGCACTAGGCTGTGCCTTTATAGCTGAGTTAATAGCAAAAGAAAAGCAGTATCCAGAACCAGAAGTGGTATTCACTGCTGGACTTCTACATGACATTGGCAAAATTATTTTGGATCAAGTGGCAGCGGATAAATTTCATTTGGTGATGAGAAAAGTGCTTAAAGAAAAAAAGTCTTTTCTAGAGGCAGAAAAAGAAATTCTTGGCTATACTCACCCTCAGGTAGGAGAGATGATGGCCCAACAGTGGTATTTACCCGGCGTATTGAGAGAAGCCATTGCCTTTCACCATGCTCCCCATGAGGCTCAAGAGGCGCCGGCTGTTGTGGCCATGGTGCACATCGCAGATGTTGTCTGTCGTCTAGCCGGCATAGGATGTGGGGTGGCCGGTTTGACTAATCCTATTCATCCCCAGGCCTTAAATCTTTTGAATTTAAAGGCATTAGAGGTAGATGTTCTAATTGAAAAAATACCTGAGATTATAAAACAAGTTGAGGCCTTCAAGGTCGTTTAAAATCTCAAGGGAGAGATATGGAAGGCAAAATACCGGAAGTTGATGATAAGGCACTCAGGATGTTATTAACCAAAATAAAACAAAAATACGGATGTGATTTTTCTCGATATCGCCAAGGGACAATTAAGCGCCGGATATACAAACGTCTATTGGTATCTGGGATAGGTGATTGTCAAACCTACCTTCAACTTTTAGAGGGAGATTTGGAAGAATATAAACGCCTTGTTCAGGATTTGACGATTAAAGTAAGCTGTTTTTTTCGTGATCCTTATGTTTTTGAATGTATGGCTCGAGTAGTCATTCCCACGATAATCGCAACTAAAGGAGAACAAAATGATCATACTATTCGCATTTGGAGTGCTGGTTGTGCCTACGGAGAAGAAATTTATTCTGTAGCCATCTTATTAAAAGACTATTTTGGAAAGAAACACAAGGATATAAAAGCATATGATTTATTCCTTTTGGGTACGGATATTGATGAAAAGGCATTAAGTAAAGCGAGAAGGGCTATATATGAAGAAGAAGCGGTTTTAGAAGTTAAAAAGCGTTTTTTGGATCAATATTTTATCTATAAAAATGGGCTTTATCATTTGAAAGAAGAAATAAAAAATATGGTTACCTTTTGTTGGCATGATATTACTTCTTCCAAACAAATTGCTCCTCCTTCAGGGGTAGTATGTAACTATGATCTTATTCTCTGCCGCAATCTGCTTATCTATTTTGATATTTCCTTACAGAAACAGGTAATCTTAAAACTCTATCAGTCATTGAATTCAGGAGGGTATTTGGTATTGGGAGAGGCTGAAACTCTACTGAAAGAATTTGAGCCATTTTTTGAAATCTTCAGCAGTGAGGCTAAAATATATCGTAAAAAAGAGAATATAGAGTGAGAGTAAGTATTCGTACTAAATTCTTATTGGTAATTTTAGGATGTTTTTTGAGTCTTGGAATTATTACAACTATTTTAGGCTATTTTACTCTTTCCTACCACTTCAGAAAAGAATTCAAGAAATGGGTTGGTCCTTTTGCTAAAGAACTTGGTAAGGAAATAAGACCAGCCCTTCTTGCCGGAGATAAAACTGCTGTTGAGAAGATCTTGCTCAAGTACTTACAAAGAGAACCAGAATTTGCTTACTTTGTCATTGTAGACAAATCGGGGAACATATTTGCCCATGCCTTTAAGTGTTCAGTAAGGTTTAAATTAGAAGAGATAAAATCGCAAAGGCCATATACCATAAAAGACTTACACATAAAGGGAAAACTCATTTTTAACTATGCGTATCCCCTAAAAGAATGGACTCTCCATCTTGGGGCATTGCGTCTAACCCAGCTTCCTGTTCAGGTAAGGGTTCACCATATCCTTAAACTAGTAGCTGGTGTAATGGGGTTAGTTAGTCTACTAGGCATTGGACTAGCATATCTCCTTTCTCATTTCATTAGCAGGCCTATACTTACTCTTAGTTTGGCGGCAAAGGCCATTGGTCAAGGAAATTTAGATACTAAAGTAGAAATAAAAACAAGAGATGAAATAGGAGAGTTGGCCAATGTTTTTAACCAGATGACAGAAAAGATTAAAAGCACGCAAGAAGAAATTGAAAGGCTGTTTAACGAATTGAATCAAATTTATAACGGTGTGCCTACCCCTATTCGGGTAGTTGATGCCAAGTTTAAAGTAATAAGTCAAAACAAGGCCATGAGTAAATTAGTGGGAGTTAGCACCGAAAAGGCTATCGGGGAAAAGTGTTACAAGCTGTTCAGGTGTTCTTATTGCCGAACAAAAGATTGTACCTTGCATCTAGTCTTAGAAGGCCGCCAAAAGGTTGCCCGAGAAGAAGTGCGAATTACACCTGATGGAAGGGAAATCCCATGCCAGTGTTTTGGCACCCCTTTTAAGGATAGTAAGGGAAAAGTCATTGGTATTATAGAAATATTTGTAGATATTACGGAAAGAAAGAAGTTTATCCAAGAGTTAGAGAAAAAAACTAAAGACCTTCATCTTACCCTTACCACGCAGCGGGCCTATACTGACATTTTAACTTCCTTAAGCCAAATAATTGAACTTCAGCCTTTACTTGAAGATGTTTTAACAAAGGTTGCCCATCATACAAAAAGTCAATTGGGAGTAATTTATTTACACAAAGACGGACAATTAAAACCCATGGCTGCTTATGCCTTGGATAAGAAAAAGGTTCCTGTTTTAAAATTGGGTGAAGGGCTCCCTGGTCAATGTGCACAAGAGAGGGAAACAATTGTGGTCTCCGATGTCCCTTCTGATTATTTTAAGGTGACTTCAGGTAGTGGAGAGCGATTGCCTCAATATATTGTCTGTTTGCCTATTATGTTTAAAGATCAACTTATTGGTGTGCTAGAACTGGCTGCCTTTAGTCCTTTTTCAGAACAACTCTTTCAGTTTTTAAACATCGTCGCTGACTCCATTGGAGTAGGAATTGACCATGCGTTGAGCTATCAACGGGTTGAAATCTTGGCCAAAGAATTACAAGAAAAGAACGAACTTTTGATCTCTCAGAATGAGGAATTAAAGGCCCAAGGAGAGGAATTGATAGCCTTAAACGAAGAACTTAAGGCGCAGGCCGAAGAACTGAGTGCCCAAAAGAAGGCCTTGGAGGAAAAGACACGCCAGGTAGAAGAGGCCAATCGGCTTAAGTCTGAATTTCTCTCTAATATGTCTCATGAGTTAAGAACTCCCCTTAATGCTATTCTGGGTATGACCAAATTGTTAAAGGCAGGTGTAGGGGGTAAAATAACCGAAAAACAGCGTGATTATTTGGATATTATTGAGCGTAACGGTGAAAATCTCTTGGCCTTGATTAACGACGTTCTGGATCTATCAAAAATTGAAGCTGGAAAGGTAGAAATTATTTGGAATAAAATTTTCCTAAAAGAATTTATTAACGAACTACTTAAATCTGTCCGTCCATTAGCAGAGGAAAAAGGACTGATTCTTAAAAGTATATTTAAAGGAAAGGTAGATTATATTGTTACAGATCCAGAAAAGCTCCGCCAGATTTTACTCAACCTATTAAGCAATGCGATTAAATTTACCGAAAAGGGTGAGGTAGCAGTGATTATAGAAGAAAAAGACGGCAATATCCTTATAAGCGTTAAAGATACGGGCATTGGCATTCCTGAAGAGGCATTAGACTATATCTTTGACGTCTTTCGGCAAGTAGATGGCTCTACTACCAAAAAATATGGTGGCACTGGTTTAGGTTTAAGTATTGTCAAAAAATTGGTTGATTTACTAGGGGGAGAAATAAAGGTAAAAAGTAAATTAAACAAAGGCTCTGTGTTTACCGTTATTCTTCCTAAGAGACCTATAAAGAGGGAAAAATTAAGTAAAGATTGGAAAGGAAAAATTAAGACCGCTCTTCTGAGCAAAGAAAAAGTTTCTAAGCCTGTTCCTTCTTCAATGAGAACAAAAAAGCAGATATTGATTATTGACGATGATCCTATTGTGACTCAAGAGTTGAAGGTGTTGCTTAAGGACGAAAATTGTGAGTTATCTTTTGCCTATACCGGAGAGAAGGGATTGGAGTTTATCAAAAAATTCAGGCCTGATTTGCTCATCCTTGACTTAAGGATGCCTGGAATGGATGGGTTTACGGTTTTAGAATTGTTACAAAAAGATGAGAAAATGAAAGATATACCGGTTATTATACTCTCTGCTATAGACTTAACTGAAGAAGAAAAAAGGCGATTTCCTCCAAATGTTAAGGCAATTTTGCTGAAAGGGCAAATAGATAAGACCAGCTTAATTAAAGTTGTAAGGCAGATTTTATATCCAGAAACAGAAATTAAAACAGAATCGCTCCAAAAACCTCTTCAACCATCTTTAGATACAACTTCTGCTGGCCCGGCTAAGATCCTTATTGTAGAAGATAATCCGGATAATCTTTTTCTTTTAAAAGAGGCATTGAAGGATACTAATTACACCATCCATACAGCCCCAAATGGGGTTCAAGCCATAGAACAGGCACAAAGGATAAAGCCTGATTTAATTATCATGGATATGTTGATGCCGATAATGGATGGCTATGAGGCGACACAGCGGTTAAAAAAGGATCCTACATTAAAAAATATACCTATCATTGGTTTAACTGCTCGGGCTATGCGGGGAGATCGGGAAAAGGTTTTAGCTGCAGGTTGTGATGATTATCTGGCTAAACCAGTTGATCCTTTTATCTTTAAGAAGAAGATAGAAGAGTGGTTGACAAAGAAAAAAAGGAGGTAAAGTTATGAGTGAGATAAATAACCAAACACCAGAAGCTTTAAGCAAACTTTTCCACCGTTTACGCACACCGCTTAATTCAATCTTAGGTTTTACAGAATTGTTAAAAAAAGAGACTTATGGCCCTCTAACCCCTGAACAAAAAGAATTTTTAGAAATTATTCATCGCAATGCCTTGGAACTTCTGGAGATGTTAAACCAAACTTATAAAAAAATAGAACCACGAATAGAGGATAAATCCACATGTTAACTAACTCCAGCCCTAGAATTATGATCATTGATGACGATCCAGATAGCGTTCGCTTATTTGAACTTTCCCTTAGACCTTTGGGTTATCAGATTGATAAAGCCTATTGTGGTACAGAGGCCTTAAAATTGCTTACTAAGAATCTACCTGATTTAATCCTACTTGATGTTTTACTGCCAGATACTCACGGTTTTGAAATATGCAGGATCATTAAAGAAAAACTACCAGAAGATGAGTTTATCCCCATCATCATGGTTACTGCCCTTAATAGACGAGAAGATAAGATTGAGGGGCTCCAGGCTGGAGCCGATGATTTCATTTCCAAACCGATAGACATTCCTGAACTGGTGGCCAAAATCAATGCCATGCTCCGAATTAGGAGCTTACACAAACGACTCCAACAAAGCTATGACCGATTAAAAAAATTAGAAAAAACCAAGGAATTGTTAGTACGAATGCTTATTCATGATCTCAAAAATCCCCTTACTGCTCTTATGGGTTCTTTAGAATTGCTTTCTCTTAAAACGAAAGGAATTATATCACCTGAAGCTCTATATTCGCCCCAAAATGCACTTTACATTACAGAGAGAATCCTATCTCTCATTCAAAATTTACTGGATATTACCAAAATAGAAGAGGGGAAACTTCGGCTTAATTATAGACAAATAGACATAGCTGGGCTATTCAAAAAGGTTATACGCATGTTTAGGGCTGAGGCAACCCAGAGAGGCGCTTTAATCCAATATGAAGTAGAGAAGGGAATTCCTCTTTTTGCAGCCGATAGAAACCTATTAATTAGAGTCCTGGAAAATTTGGTTTCAAATGCCTTAAAAAGTCTTCTTCCACAAAAGGAAAGATCTGGATATATTACATTAAAAGCAAGTTTGGACAGAGGCAAAAAGAATGTGATTATTAGAGTTATAGATAATGGCTATGGCATTCCAAAGGCATATTTCCCAAAGATTTTTGATAAATTCGCTCAAGTAGAATCCCAAAGATGGGCTAGATTTAATACTGGTCTTGGTTTGCCTTTTTGTAAACTTGCCGTTGAAGCACACGGCGGCCATATTTGGGTTGAAAGTACCTTGGGGAAAGGTAGTATTTTTAGCTTCACCTTGCCCTTAAAATGACTGCAGTTTAGACTTTTCCGGAATAACCAACAAGGCTTAGAAATATAGCCAAAACCACTACCTGAATAAGCCAAGCGATAACACAAACTAATATGGCCCGGGCTGTGCTCGTATAATCAAGGGCTTGCCTGATGGCAGTTACCATAGCAGCGATCATCCAGATGGCGGCAATGATAAAGACCAATAGTCTTATAAAGGGAAAGACGCCTAATACCCGTAATAGACCTGGAGCACTAGCAAATCCTAAAACACGTAAAAGTTCTTTGGGGTTTGATTGGGTTTGGGGTTCAGGCAATAACTTTGTCCCAATCCAATAAGTCAGGTAGGCCCAGATAAACCAGCCTGCCAAAGAAGAAATGATGCCGATTACTATAACCATGAAACTATGAGTAGCACTTCCTGCCCCTGCGGCTAAGCTAGAAAGCAGTACTACCAATAACGCCTGTTCCATAGCCTGTTCATCGGCCTCTACTTCTTCATACAGGCTCGGATCTAACTTGATGGCTCTTATGATCCTCTCGGCAAAGTCAGCCATGAAATTTTCTCCTTTCCCCCCTTTCTTTCTCCAATACCATAAGCCTTTTTCTTAAGCAAGTATTTTGGCTTGTCATTTTTCTTTCTTTGGGTTAAAAACGGCAATAAATTTTAGAAGATGTGGAGGAGTAAATATGGAAAGGACATTAAGTTTAGTCAAGCCAGATGGAGTAAAAAGGAATTTAGTAGGAGAGGTAATTAGTCGCTTTGAGAAGGCAGGGTTAAAGGTAATTGGCTTAAAGATGTTGCGTCTAACCAAGACCCAGGCTGAGGCCTTTTATGCCGTGCATAAAGGTCGTCCTTTTTTTGATGAACTTACCACTTATATGAGCTCTGGTCCTATTGTAGCTATGGTACTTGAGGGAGAAGACGCAATTGCCAAGGTAAGGGAGATTATGGGTGCTACGGACCCCAAAGAGGCTGCCCCTGGCACTATTAGGGCTGATTTAGGCCTAAATAAGGGAGAAAATACGGTGCATGGTTCTGATTCTCCAGAAAATGCTGTTAAAGAAATTGCCTTTTTCTTTAGTGAAAATGAATTGATAGAGGGTGAGAGATAAATTAATATCCTTAAAGTTCAGTTATAACTCTAAGGCGTCAAGGTTCTTGTTTATTCAAGTTCAACTTGACGTGGCCAAAGTATAGGACCTTGGCGCCTATGGTATTGGAAGAGATTAAGATCAAATCTTTAAAATACGTCAACTTACTTTAAAATATTCCTGAAGTAACAAGTAAAGAAAGACCAACAGTGATAAGAAAACATTTACAGGGTAAACCGACACTGTTCTCTATTCTTTTCTTCAAGTTTTTTAGCAAGCTTATCTATACGATCTTACCAGATTGTTACAGATCATGGGAAAGGTGCTATAGCCTTGACAGTCTAAAGAAGAGAACGCTACAATGTAAATTGCCAGATGGATAAGTTGCCTAAATTGAACAATAGGGAATAAAAAGGCAGGTTTAATTTTATGCTTTCTTTGACGCTGGACATTTTGAAGCGCACCTTTAAGGTAGGTGTTGTTGTATTTGATGGAAATTATGACATTCTCTGCGTAAATAAGACCATAAGCGAACTTTTTGGAATTAGTTTAGAGTCAACTTATAATCTCTCCCAGCTTCATTCTCCGCAAGCATTTGCCAAGATCCAAAAAATGACCGCTGAGGCAGTAGAGAAGAATAAAAGTGGTAGTTATGTTATTAAGGTTTATAAAAATGGTAGTGATAAAGAAATCATGTTTCTAGGTAAAGTCTTCCTGCTTCATGGTCAATGTCAGGCCACTTTTGTGGCCCTGCTTTATGATGTTACTACCCTTTTGACCAATGAAGAGGACTTTATTGTCAAATTTCCGGTATATGAAGGAGATGACTTTTTACTTTTAGAAGTAAAAAATATTGATTTTTTTGCCGCTAGAGGGAATTATACTGAGGTGGTCTCTCAGAAAAGGAAATTTTTAAGTCCATTATCTCTGAGAAAGATTGAAAACAAACTTTCTCCTGAACGGTTTGTGAGAATTCATAAAAGCTTTATCATCAATATAAATTCCGTTCAGAAGTTAAAAAAGACTGAAAACAGATATCGCATTTTAATGAAGGACGGTTCAGATCTGCCTTTAAGTAGAAGTAAAATAAATACCTTCCTGAAACTTTTTGGTCTCCGCTAACTTCTTATCCGCCTATTCCCCTTTTTATCCACTTATTATTCAGTTTATACATTTTTTCTACATTTTTGTTTTAAACCTAGATTTAATAAAATCAAGGAAATAGTAGTGTTAAAATTACTAAAAGGAGGTCTAGCCATGAAGGCAGAAGGACAAGAGAAGTATTTACAAAGGAGTATCGATCCTGCCGCGCAGGAGATGTTAAAGCTGGCTGAAGCCAGAGGATATGAAACGGCTTGGGATAGGGAAGATGCGCAGACTCCACATTGTAAATTTGGAAGCGCAGGGGTATGTTGTAAAAACTGTGCCATGGGGCCCTGCCGTATTACCAAAAAGACACCTAAAGGTGCCTGTGGAGCGACAGCAGACATTATTGTGGCAAGAAATCTCATACGGGCCATTGCCGCGGGAGCTGCTGCCCATTCTGATCACGGACGTCCCCTAGCCATGACGTTAAAAGAAGTGGCTGAAGGGGAGAATAGGGATTATCAAATTAAAGATGTAGAAAAGCTGAAATTAATTGCCAGCAAACTGGGAATTTCTACAGATAAAAAACCTGAAGAATTGGCTAAAGAGGTAGCTGAAATTGCCATGAAAGACTATGGAAAACAAGACGATACCCCTATTAAATTTCTTCTCTCCTATGCTCCTAAAAAAAGAATTGAATGCTGGCAGAATTTGGAGAAGGTCCTTTTTGAAAAGACTTCTAAAAAAATAGGTGTCTTCCCTCGTAACATTGATAGAGAGATCGTAGACATCATGCACAGAACACATATCGGTGTAGATAACGATCCGGTATCTCTTTTGTTTCAAGGAGTGCGGGCGGCACTAGGAGATGGCTGGGGGGGTTCGTTGATTGCTACTGAAATTCAAGATGTTTTGTTTGGCACCCCTACCGTAAAGACAATCATGGCCAATCTGGGAGTAATTGATGCTGACTATGTGAACATTGTCGCCCATGGCCATGAGCCCATTTTATCAGAGAAGATTGTAGAGGTAGCCCAATCAGAGGAGATGCAAAATTTAGCCCAAAAATACGGTGCTAAGGGAGTTAATGTCGTAGGTATGTGTTGCACGGGTAACGAACTGTTAATGCGTCAGGGTATACCTATTGCGGGAAATGTTTTACATCAGGAACTAGCCGTAATGACTGGAGCGGTTGAAGCGGTGGTAGTTGATGTCCAATGTATTTATCCTGCCCTTGGACAATTGGCTGAGTGCTTTCATACTAAATTCATCTCCACCAGTGATCAAGCAAAATTTCCAGGTTCTTTGCATATCCAATTTGATGAAAGACACGCTACGGCTGTGGCTAAGGAAATTGTAAAAACAGCCATAGAGGCGTTTCCTTGTCGGGATAAAAGTCGTGTTTATATTCCCTCTTATAAAACCGAAGCAATAGTGGGGTTTACCACTGAAGGTATATTAAGCGCTTTAGGTGGGAGTCCCAAACCTTTGGTAGATGCCATTGCCGCCGGTAAAATCAAAGGAGTGGCAGGAATAGTGGGATGTAACAATCCCAAGGTAAGACATGACTACAATCACGTGAATATTACAAAGGAGTTGATAAAAAGAAATATTCTGGTCATCGGCACCGGCTGCTGGGCCATTGCTTGTGCTAAGGCAGGATTGATGCAACTTAAAGCCCAGGAAATGGCTGGAGATGGCTTAAGAGAAGTTTGTCAGGCACTTAATATTCCGCCTGTATTGCACATGGGTTCTTGCGTTGATTGCTCAAGGATGTTAACATTGGCAGGAGCCATTGCGGATTATATGAAAGTGGATATTTCAGACCTCCCATTGGTAGGATCGGCACCTGAATGGATGTCAGAAAAGGCTGTTTCTATCGGGACATATTTTGTAGCCTCAGGTATTCCAGTGCATTTGTGGCCTATGCCACCCATTGCTGGAAGTGAAACGGTGGTTAAAATTTTGACCGCAGATCTTAAAGATCTAATTGGTGGTTATTTCTTCGTTGAAGAAGATCCGATAAAAACAGCAGATATAATAGAAGAAATTATTATGGAAAAGAGAAAGGCACTAGGAATTTAGGAGGAGTTTATGGGCAAGAGGACGGTAGAAGAGATTAAATCGCTAAGGAAAGAGGGAATTACTAATGGTTTTAAGGTAATTATCACAGGAAAGGGTGGAGCGGGTAAAACAACCTTAACCGTCCTCCTTGCCCAATCATTTGTTAACAAGGGTTATAAGGTGCTGGCGGTGGATGAAGATCCCCAGATGAATCTTCCTTTTGCCTTGGGTTATCCTTTAGAAAAGGCCACTGAGCTTAAACCCTTAAGTCAGAATCTGGATTACATAGAAGAAAAAACAGGGGCTAGGCCAGGCACAGGCTGGGGGAGTTTTTTAAGGTTAAATCCGCCCGTAGAGGACGTAGTAGAAAGATTTGGCATAAGGCTTAATGATAAATTGAGTTTTTTGGTCATGGGAACGGTTGTACAACCGGCCACTGGTTGTCTTTGTCCAGAGAATGCGCTGCTTGATGCAGTGATGAAACACATTTCTTTGCGTCAAGATGAATTGATTCTTCTAGATACACAAGCAGGAGTAGAACACTTTGGCCGGGCACTGGCCAAGGGATTCTCGCAGTGCCTAGTAGTAACTGATGCCACGTTTAATGCTATGGCTGTAGCTGCCCATGCGGTTAAACTGGCTAAAGATATTGGCATTAAAAATATTCATCTAGTGCTTAATCGGATTGCCAGCGAAAAAGAAAAACAGAAAGCACAAACTCTCATGACTAAATTTGATTTAGAAAACCAAGTAAACCACATCTTTATCCTTCCCCAAGAGGACAAGCTATTTGACTTGGAACCGGCCGTAATTGATTTTTACAATCAATTCCCAGAATCAACCCTTACACAAGCGATTGAAGCTATTGCTAGCTGTCTGGAAAAGTGTGAATTACTTACCCTCCATTAAGGCAAATTTGTTATAGACAATAGTAACCCCAAGGGCAAAGAGGACAGCACCAACACCAAGAAGGGCACTTATTATAACCGGGGCAATAAAACCCAACCGGATACAGAGGGTAGCTACGGCAAAAGCGGAGTTTCTAAAGACCACGCAGTATTTTGTACTGTAAGCTAATGAAATTAAAACAATTAAAACATCGCTAAAAATAAGTAATGTAAAAAATATCTCAAAGGCCGTTTCTGGCTGTCCCTTAGTTAAATATCCCCAAAGATTATTTAAGCTAATAGTAATAAAACTGATTAATAAAATAAGGGCCATAGTCTTTTTCAGTAAAATAAAGGTAGCTTTACTTTGCCCATCCTTAATAACCGGAGCGTGATGTTGAACCTTGTAATAGAATCCAAGGATGACAAAAATAAAGAGTGCCCCAATGGCCGGAGCGACAATAGAGGGAAGGGCTTGCTTAATTTCTTTCCAAACCAGCGGCTCATTAAGATGAGAAAAGACCTTAAATGCATCCCGCAAGAGAACAAGAGAAAAGATTTCAAATTGTTTGCCAACGGAAATAGAAACTGATTCGGCTAAAGAAAGGATAAGACTAATAACTTCAAATACAAGTGAAAAGGTAAAGGCCCATTTGATGGCTACCAAGTGATTAGTGGGAATAAATACATTTAAGGGACTAGACAACAAATGCTGCCGATTAAGCTCAATGATACCTAAGGCAAAGATAAAACTAGCGGTTATCATAGAACCTATGACCCGGTGGGTCCGAGGTTTTTGCCACTGGGCTTGGAGATAGTCAAATAAACGTTCAACCCACATTAAGATAGAAATCATGGGACTCTGTTTGTACTTTCAAAAAACCTATTTAATAAGTATTATTTGAATGTCCATCACATTTGTGCCGGTAGGCCCAGTAACAAACAGCCCGCCGACTTTTTGAAAAAAGTGGTAGGAATCGTTATTTTCTAAGTATGCCTTTGGGTCAATGCCCATTCTTTGGGCCTTAATAACGGTTTTACCATCTACAATGGCTCCAGCGGCATCTGTAGGGCCATCAGTGCCATCGCTTCCAGCTGAAAGTAGACTTATACCTTTTTTGCCCGCGATTTCTAAAGCAAAAGCCAGGGCTAATTCCATATTTCTTCCACCCAATCCATTGCCCTTGACGGTGACCGTCGTTTCTCCACCACTAATCAGACATTTCGTTTTCTCACAAAGCTGTGCCTGTTTTTCTATGGCTAATTTGGCCAACTGTTTGGCTACCTCTTTGGCTTCACCTTGGAGGTCGGAAGAAATAACTTCAGCCACAAAACCTTGCTTTAGAGCAGCCTTTTTTATCGCCTTTAGGACCTTGCGATTGCTGCCCACAATGATATTGCTTACCTTTTTAAAGACCGGATGTTTTGCCTTTAAGGTTTCGGGAATAAGGCCTTTTTTCCCTTTTTCTAGCAGGTTTAATACTTGAGGAGAAACGCTTTTAAGTAAATTATGCCTTTCTAACACCTCCCAAGCATCTTGATAAGTTGTCTCATCTGGAGCGGTAGGACCAGAGGCGATTACATCTAGACGGTCACCAATGACATCAGAAAGGATAAAAGAAATTAAACGGGCTGGATAAACTTTTTCGGCCAATCTTCCTCCTTTCACTTTAGAAAGATGTTTTCTGACGGCATTGAGTTCATAAATATCCGCACCAGCCTTTAACAAGAGTTGGGTAACGGCCTGTTTTTCTTTAAGGGTAATCCCTTTATAAGGGGCAACAAATAAGGCTGATCCACCTCCAGAAATCAAACAGAGACCAAGGGTATTTTCTTTGGCGTGGGTTTTAATAATACTTAAAATTTTTTCTGTTCCCCTTACTCCGTTTGCATCTGGCACCGGATGGCCTGCTTCTATAATTTTTATCTTCTTTAACGCTTGGCCATGTTTGTATTTAGTGATGACCAGCCCCTCTTTTATGTCTTCAAGCAACATTTCTTCCACTGCCCTAGCCATTGGACAAGCGGCTTTGCCGAAACCAATGACGATAATGTTTTTATAACGCCTTATTTCTTCTTGATACTCCTTTAAGGTCTCTTTTACGGCCTTATAAGGATTAACTGCCTTTATTCCTGACCAAAAAAGTTTTTTTAGGACATCTTGGTAAAACATTCTAACCTCTTTTGATATTAAATTCACTAATCACCATTCACCATCTTATTATCTTCTTCTACCGCTTCCTGCAATTTGTCAAAAAACTCAGGTAAGGCTGAACCCACACGACTCCAACTCGGAATAAGAGGAATGCCAAGTGGATCTTCTAGAATTTGCTCACCCGCAATGATGATACCATTAGCAAAGGCCTCTACGGCCAGGGCCTCGGCATGGCGATCAAAAAAGAGGGAATTAATAATGCTGTCATTTTGATATTTTCTTAAGGCATCTTGGGCTTCACGCACATAGGTGGCCTTTAGCGTCTTAAAAAAGCCGTCAGAAAAGACTACGCCTTCTCCTGCTAGGGTTCGGAAGAGGGTCTTGGCAATATCTACAGCCATTTTTAAAAGCCCTTTGCTTGCATCTTCAGGAGAAAGTTCCTGATGTTTGTGTTCATAATTTTCGGCCAGGTCTACTTGACAGATGTTACGCAAAGTAGAAGTACGATAGACCTCACTTAAAACCCCCACTTCCAACCCCCAATCAGAAGGAATGCGAATACGCCAAGCCAGCTCTGTGGTCATGGCAAATTCTCCAGCCAGAGGATAGCGAAAACTGTCCAGATAGACTAAAAAGGGAGTGTGGCCTAATATTTTTATTAATGCCCGTATAAGAGGAGTAACAAAAAGCCGTGTTACGCGACCATGCATACGGTCAGTAATGCGAGGATAATAACCTTTACAAAATTCATAATTAAGCTGTGTACTGGCAATAGGAAAACAAAGACGCGTGAGCATTTCTCTTTTATAAGTTAAAATATCACAATCATGACAGACAATAACATGGCACTTATTACAAGCCAACACGTAACCATAAGCCATCCAAGTAGCTAGACCCTTGCCGCTTTCCCAGGAAAAAAACTCTTCTTCCAACTCTTGATAAAGGACTTGCAAGCGTGGGCCATCGTTCCAAAGGATAACTGTTTCTTGAGGTAAGCAAGAAAGGAATTTTTTGGCATATAAGAACTGCTCCTTATTGGCCTTGCCAAGGCTAAGAACGATTTGATCTATGTAGCTAACCTTCTTTAGCTCTTCTACAATCCTTGGCAGGGCCTTACCCGTAAATTCGCTAAAAAGGGCTGGTAAAACTAGGGCAATGGGTCGCCTCTTTTTAGACTTAAGCAATTTTTTAATTAACACTTCTTCATTATCAGGATTTAATCTATGTAAGGTAGCAATTACCCCGTTTTGAAAAAAGTCCGTCATTTTTTTCCTCCTTGATTATCTTAAATATAGCTTCGGCCCATCCTTTAGGACCTGGAAATTGGGTAAAATAGACATTTCTCTGTTGAATTGAAAGATGAGAACCATCTTTTCTTCTTACGACTACTGGAATATCCACTTTCTCTAACAGAGGTAAGTCGTTAGGACTGTCACCTAGACCAATAGAAACAAACTTCTTATAAGGATATGTCTGTTGATAAATATTCTTTAAAATCTCTACGGCCCTTCCTTTATCATTACCACCCATTACCGTATAAAATCTCCCTCCCTTTGTCAAATAAAGACGGTATTCCTGAAGAACCCTTTTAAGAACGGGTAGTTTTTCCGGTATATCGGCAAAAATAATAGGTTCAGAATAATCTCTTTTTTGAGCTAATTTGGCCTCTGCTGGAGGTAGATTAGTGAAGGCAATGATTTCTTCCAAATCCATTTCAGAAAGACACTTTAATTTAGTTTGCAACTGTTGTTTTATCTTATAAAGACATTTTTGGATATAGGCAGAGGGCATACCCAGTTCAATGACGCAATAGCCAGATCTTATTTGATAATTAAAGCCGTTTAAATTTAAACTTCCCTTAGGGATAAAGATTGCTCCTCCGTTTTCTGAGATAAAGGGATAGGCCTTTAGTCCCATTTTTTCGCGATAGACTTCTATTTCTGCCTTTGTTTTACTAGAACAAAGGATAAGGGGAAACTGGTGCTCTTTAAGAAATTCTATGGCTTCTTTGGCAGGCGTAAAATCATATGTGTCTGCGTCAAGCAGAGTACCATCAAGGTCAGAAAAAATAAGATAACTTATTTCCATAAATCAATTCTACCATGGAAGTAGAAAAGAGGCAATAAAATCTTGAGTCGTAGAAACTAAATACTTAAGGCGGCATCTATTTGGGCATATATTTGTCTAAGGCTAAATCCCGTAACTTCACATCCTTCTTTAGGACAGGTAGCCTGACAAACACCACACCCACGACATTTAAAAGTATCTACCTCAGCAATCCTTCTAATTACACCATTCTTTTCGTATTCTTTAATCGTAATCGCCTGCGTAACACACACATCCACACAATAACCACATCCATCACACTTTTCTTCTATAACTCGCATCTTACATAAATCTTCTCTAAAACCCAGGGTAACGCATGCACGGCAATTTTCACATCCACCGCAGTGGAGGCAACGCCCTGTCTCTATAATGAGTTGATCTAGATCAAATCCCTCTTGTTCTAAAGTAAAGTTATGGAGACGTTCCTCTACTGGAAGCCTTTTGGTTCTCGGAGCAGGCTTTTGAGACACCCGTTCTTTAGGGTAGGGGAGGGGGGTAGGAATGTATTTTATAGTATTTCTCTCCGCCTCCAAATCTTCTTTTAGGAGATATCGTTTGATAGACTCAGCGGCTTCTTTACCAGCCCTAATGGCCTCAGGTACACGTCCAATCCTAAAAACATCCCCAGCCACAAAGATCTTTTCTTCTTTGGTCTGTAAGGTTAGCGGATTGGCCTCTACAAACCCACGGTCATTAAGTACCTCTCTCAAATATTCCCTATCTGGCACTTGACCAATAGCAAAGATAAGAAAGTCAGTAGACAGGCTAATGGTATCACTGGAATCAAACTGGGGATTAAAAACCTTACGACCATCTTTCAGGTCATAAACAGAAGTGCAACGGCAAAAAGTAAGGTCTAAACGCCCACCTTTTTCCTCTACTTTTTGCAACCCACGGGAATAATAAATCTTAATACCTTCTTCTTTAGCGCCTTCTTCATCTTCTATGTTAACTAAAATACCATCCTTAGAAGAGCGGTCTTCACATTCCAAGCAGGCCAACGAAACATTAGCGCCTAAACGTCTTAAGGAGCGCGCCGTATCTATAGCTACACCACTGCCCCCAATCACGATAATATCCTTACCAGCATACTTTTCCCTGTTTCCGTCTCCCCAATAAATGGTGGATAAAACGTCAATCGCACTTTCTACCCCTTTATATCCTTGGGCAAAGGGAGGGATAGGGCGAGGCAAGGGGGTGCCTGTAGCTAGGAGCACGGCATCGTATTCCTGTTTGAGATCGTTTAAGGTAGGTTTAGTATTCAGACAAACCTTTATCTTAAGAGAGGCAATTACTTGGTCAATGGCAAAGTCAAGCACCTCTTTAGGCAGACGAAAAGAAGGAATCAATCTTAAGGCCCCTCCAAGCTTTGCCTTTTGCTCAAAAAGATGAACGTCAAACCCCATTTTTTTAAGGAAAAAGGCAGCAGCCAGCCCTGCTGGACCACCGCCTACAATGGCTATCCTTTGGGGAAAGGAATTTTGAGGTACAATGGGGCGATATGGAGGAATTTTGCCTTTTCTAACCGCCTCATGATACCAATCAAAGATAAATCTTTCTATAAAGCGTATGTGTACCCTTTCATCTACCTCGGCCCGGTTGCAAAAATTTTCGCAAAGACCACAAACATATCCACAAATACCAAAAAGGGGGTTAAAGTTAAATATCTCGTCAAAGACAATTAAAAAGGCATCCTCTCTAACCAGACCACCTTTTATAAGTTTGCCCAAATGGTGCAAAAGCACATTATGACGCTGAATGGTACGGGAAAGAGGACAAGCATTACGACAGGGAGAAATAAGAAGCGTATTATCAACCCCCATAGTCCACTCCTTTTGCGTTTGACTTTTTTTAACAGAATTTTTATTTGAATGCAAAAAAATTCTTATAGTTAAACCATAAAAAGAGATAAAAGGAAATTTTTCCCGATAAAAGGTTTTTTAACCTAAAGAGGTGTTAGAAAAGGATATATTTTTCGGCAAGCATTTCTAAGGTGGGGTAATGGGTGAGGTCGTGGTGAATGGGAGTAATGGAGATTTTCCCTTCCTTTAAGGCATACATATCCGTGCCTGGCTCAGGTTGCCCTTGAAATCCATCTTCAGCCTCCCAGTAATAGACCCGCTGACGGGGGTCTACTCGTTTTTCAAATTTATCCTTTAGAGGAACAGTAGCCTGACGGGTGAGGGCAACTCCTTTTATCTGCTCTAAGGGTAATGCTGGGATATTGATGTTAAGACAGACACCGGGAGGTAAATTTAGTTTAGATACTTTGGGGGCAAGTTTATAGATAAATTCAGCCGCAGGCTTGTAGTCTGGATTGGTGTAGGTGTCAAGAGAAACAGCAACAGCTGGAATACCCAAAATAGCCGCTTCGGTAGCAGCAGAGACTGTGCCTGAATAAAGAACATTAATGCCTACATTTGGCCCCAGGTTAATACCAGAGATGACAAGGTCAGGTCTAGTGGGAAGTAGTTCATTTACAGCAATCTTTACCGCATCGGCTGGGGTACCACTGACGGCCCAACCATAAAAATTGCCATTACGATAAACCTCCTTTACCCGTAAAGGGTTACTTAAGGTAAGGGCATGCCCAACAGCACTCTGTTCACTTTCAGGGGCAACGACATAAACCTTATGTTCAGCCTCAAATTGATGATAAAGGGCATAAAGACCTGCTGCAAATATACCGTCGTCATTGGTTAAAAGAATCACCATTAATCTTTTACCCGTACCACATATTTTATTTTTGTTTCACCATCTGCTGCTACAGGCACGACAAAGACAAGCTGATGCGCCCCTGTCTTTTGGTATTCAAAGTTGGCATTTATAACTTCCCAATCGCCAGGAATGTTCTCCGTGACATTAATTGTAACCGGATAGTCCTTTTTGTTCTGGAAAAGAATTTCCCACCCAATTTCATAAATCGTAGCCGAAAGACGGCGATAGACATTCTGTCGGCGCTGGGCGATAATGTCAAAGGCAACCCCCATGGCTAGTTTCAATTCCTTACCTACAGGGGTAGGATTTATCTTGTCCTCACCGATAAAGATAGCATTCCCTTCCTTGTCCTCCTGATAGACTCTGATTTTGCCTGGAGGTAGTGGTAAACCTAGTTTGTTTTCTCCAGTATTAGCAATTTTTAAATAAACTTTAACTTTATCTTGAGAGATAGGGGTATCATAATAAGAACGGTAATAATAGCTGTTACCTTTGTACACAAACTCCTGTTGCACGCCAATCCCACTTTGCTGTAAAAATTGAATCTGCACCTGTTGGTTGTTTTTAATGGTAAGAGGCTGGTTGAGGCGATAAAGATGATACTCAAAAAAAGGAGTCTCTTTTACTTGTGGGCTTAGAGACTTTTGGCCCACAAACTCACTCCGATATACCCTTCGGGCAGGGGAAGTCTTATGTAATTCACCTGCCAAAAGCAACACCCTAGCTTGGTTATAGTCAGCTCCACTTTGATTGTTAATTCTAATCCACCCAGTTAGATTTCCTTGATTTTTTTGGGTTAGGATAAGCACATAATCAGCCTGCCAGTTGATATTTTGAGTAAGGTAAGTAAGCTGAATGAGGTGTTCCCCTTCAGTACTATTGTGTATTTCCCAAGAAAGAGTAGGGGAAGGGAAAAGCCCTTCAGGCAGAGAAGGTAGGATAATTTCTCCTGGACAATGAAGATAGACTTGACCATTAATCTCACATACAGGTCCACTCGGGGCATAGGCCAAAAGTAAGGCATCCGTCATCTCTTTATTGCCTGTTAAGGGATTTTCAAAAAAAACTTTGATCTGCTTGCCTACATAACGCTTAAGGAGGTTTTGAGGGGTGATAGGGTCATAGAGATATTTTTGGGAAAGAATTTGCAAACTTCCTTCTGCAAAAAGAGATTTGGCAATAATTGTTTCTGGCTCAATTTTGCTGGGAATATCTTCTAGATAAAGTTTACATTTCCCTTCAGGAAGTTCAATTTGCCTTACCTCTTGGACTAAAGCAAAGTTTTGGTTGTAGATAACTAATTGCAGGGACTGCCTGTCTTGGGCTGTACTTTTTATAATCTCCTGTGCCCAAAGGAAGGCAGGAAAAAAGTATATTATTAACACGTAATACGTAATGTGTAAATCTATTTTGCGCATTTTTTCTGAAAGAGTTTAAAGATATATACAAAACTTGGGGTAAACATGTCTTCTTTTTCCTTAATTAAATCAGCAATTTCTGCCAGTTCAAAAAATTTCCCTTCTTCTATCTCTGCCCGGTTGGGAAAGGGTTCAAAGCCCGTTTGGGTTTCATAAAGCACCACATGTTCACCTTCAGTTTCCTTACACGCCTTTATTTTAAACACCTTTTTTAAAGGCAATTCAAGCCCCAACTCTTCTTTTAATTCCCGATAGGCTGCCTTTTCATAAGTTTCTTTGTAATCTACATGTCCAGAAGCAGAAGAGGTCCACTTTAAAGGGTGTTCATCTTTATCTTTAGAACGCTTCTGCAAATAGAGCCGTCCCTGAAAATCAAAGACAAAGATGTGTACTGCCCGATGAAGGCAACCAATCTTGTGAATAAAAGAACGCTTTCCCACACCAATTATCCGATCATCTTCATTGACGATTTCTAGGTATTCTTCCATCAAAGCCTCTCTGAATTCATATTTTATTCTATTATCACTACTCTCTGTGCCTTCCCTTGACTACGGGGCAATGAATTTGGCTCTATTAGCTCTACTTTCGGCGTAACTAAGATTTCTTCCTTAACCTCACGGGCAATTTTCTTCCGTAAGCCTTCCAGGTAACGCATGTCCTCTTGAAATATTTCGCTCTTAACTTCCACCTTGATCAAAAGTTCATCCCCAGTAGGCCTTTTGTGTACCTCAATGAGATAATTGCTACCCACTTCAGGCAGAGACATAAGCACCCGCTCAATTTGAATGGGATAAATGTTCACACCCTTAATGATAAGCATATCATCAGTACGTCCAGTAATGCGATCAATGCGGCGATGGGTACGGCCACAGGGACATTTTCCAGGAAGGAACTTGGTTAAATCACGAGTGCGGTAGCGTAAGAGAGGCATACCTTCACGGGTCAAAGTCGTTAAAACAAGCTCCCCTTCTTCCCCTTCTTTCACTGACTCCAAAGTTTCTGGATTAATAACTTCCACGATGTAGGCGTCTTCCCAGATGTGCATACCGTTTTTATAAGGACATTCAAAGGCCACGCCAGGACCGTTAACCTCCGAAAGACCATAGGAGTTAAAAGCATCAATACCAAAAAACGCTTCAATCCTTTGTCTAATGCCTTCAGAGTGGGGCTCAGCCCCAATAAAGGCAATACGCAGCTTAAATTCCTTTTGGGGATCAATGCCTTCTTCTTTACAAACTTCAGCCACATAAAGGGCATAACTGGGAATAATATGCACGACGGTGGTCTCAAACTCTCGCATTAAAAAAAGCTGTCTTTTGGTATTGCCTGGACCGGCCGGGATCACTAAACAACCTAGCTTTTCGGCTCCATAATGGAAACCAAGGCCACCAGTAAAAAGGCCATAGCCCATCATATTTTGAAAGACATCCTTGCGTCTTACCCCAGTCATATACATGCACCGAGCAACAAGATTGGCCCAGGTGTCAATGTCTTTTTTTGTATAGAAGACCACGGTAGGACGGCCTGTGGTACCAGAGGAAGAGTGCATTCGTACAATTTCTTCTTTGGGCACGGTTAAAAAACCATAGGGATACCACTCCCTTAAGTCCTCTTTGGTGGTAAAGGGAATGCGTCTAAGATCATCTAAAGAGTTAATCTTTTCAGGATCAATCTTATTTTGCTTAAAGACCTTTTGATAAAACGGCGCCCTTGCCGCCCTAGCTATGGTTTCTTTAAGGCGTTTTAGTTGTAAGGCCTTAAGCTCTTCTTCTGGTAGTGTTTCCCATTTGGACTCCCAATAGGGATTATCTTCAGTCTTCAAATCCAGGGAGTTCGTCATCGTACATTTCCTCACTGGCCAGATTTTCAAAGCTTGTAAACTTGTCCAAAAAGGCTAACTTAACCGTACCTGTAGGACCGTTGCGGTGCTTGCCGATGATGAGCTCTACGATGCCCTTGTTAGGATTGTCTTCCCGCTTGTTATAGACCTCATCCCGATAAAGAAAGACGATTAGGTCAGCATCTTGCTCAATAGCCCCTGATTCCCTTAAATCAGCCAAACGGGGTCTTTTGTCTTCTCTTTCTTCTACCCGGCGGTTAAGCTGGGAAAGAGCAACAACGGGAACATTTAACTCCTTGGCTAAGGCTTTTAGTGAACGAGAAATTTCAGAGATTTCCTGTTCCCTGCGTTCGGATTGTCCCTTACCTTTCATAAGCTGAAGGTAGTCTATAATGATGAGTCCGATATTATGCTCAGCCTTAAGTCTTCTGGCTTTAGCCCGCATTTCTAGAATAGAAATGGCTGGGGTATCATCAATAAAGATGGGGGCCTCAGATAAAATTGAGGCAGCCTCTGTTAATAATTGCCAGTCATGATCGGCGAGAAAGCCTGAACGTAGTTTCTGACTATCCACCTTGGCTTCGGCACAGAGCATACGGTTAGCCAGTTGTTCTTTAGACATCTCCAAGGAAAATATGGCTACTGGGATACCATAGCGAATGGCCGTATTAGCAGCAATGTTTAGAGCAAAGGCCGTTTTTCCCATACTAGGCCGGCCAGCAACAATTATTAAGTCTGAAGGTTGTAGACCTGAGGTTAAGCGGTCAAAGTCCACAAAGCCCGTAGGAACACCGGTAATGTGAGTATCTTTACTAGCAATGTTTTGAATCATGTTAAAGGTTTCTTTAATGATCTCCTTTAGAGGATAATAAGAAGTTTGGATACGCTCATTAGCGACTTCAAAGACCGTGCGTTCAGCCCTATCTAAGACTTCCTCTACATCCTCAGTGGGTGTAAGGCACTGATTGATAATTTCACTTGCGCAGTTAATCAATTTTCTTAAAATGGCCTTTTCTTTGATAATCCGGGCGTAATGAACAAGATTAGTTGTTGTAGGTATAGCTTCTACTAAAGTAGCCAAATAAGAGGCTCCACCTACGTCGGTCAATTGTCCCTTTTTTTGCAGAAGTTCACTTACTGTAACCAGGTCTATAGGAAGATTTTGTTCATATAGTTCTAGAAAGGCAAGAAAGATTTTGCGGTGGGCCTCACGATAGAAATCTTCTGGTTTGATAATTTCTAAAACAGCATGTAAGGCCTCATTATCAATAAGAATACCACCAAGGACAAACTGCTCGGCCTCTATATTCTGGGGCAAAGACTTAGTAACGGCAGCAGTTTTGCTATTCTTCCGCTTAGCCGTAGCAAGTACTCGCCCTGCTTCTAACTGCATTTATGCCCCTACAACTTTTACCTTTAAATACGTCTGTACCTCAGGATGAAGTTTAACCGGCACCTCATATTCGCCAATGGTCTTAATGGGCTGTTCAAGAAGGATCTTCCTCTTATCAATCTCAAAGCCCTTTTCTTCTAAGGCCTTGGCAATGTCCATGGCCGTAACCGAACCAAAGAGTTTACCTTCTTTACCTACCTGCTTGGCAATCTCACAGGTAACGGCAGCCAGCTTTTCGGCCAAACTCTCGGCCCGGAGTTTTTCCTTCTCTCTTTTGCGCAATAAGATTTGCCTTTCTTTTTCCAAGGCCTTTATATTTTTTCTTGTGGCCGGAATAGCAAGCCGGCGCGGAAGAAGATAGTTTCTCGCATAACCATCAGCAACATTAACAACATCTCCTATTTGTCCCAGGTTAGGTACTGTTTCTCTCAAGATAACTCTCATTGACTACCTCCGCTTTTATTCGTGACCAACAGTTGTATAGGGTAAAAGGGCCAAGTGTCTTGCCCGCTTGATAGCCAAGGTAAGCTGGCGCTGATGCCGGGCACAATTACCGGAAATTCGCCTGGGAATGATTTTACCCCGGTCGGTAATAAATTGCCTTAAGATGTCTACATTGCGATAAGAGATCTTTAAATTAGGATCGGCGCAAAACCGACAGAACTTCCTTCTGACATAAAACCTACGCCTTGGCGCATTGGGATTGGCCATATGTCTTTCCCTCCTTAAAAATATTTATAAAGTAACTAAGAAACACAATCCTTTTTATGCTGCCTCTTTAAGTTGAGCTTCTATTTCTTCCCGGTTAAATTCTTTCTTAGATACCTTAAAGGTGAGGAAGCGGATAATACGGTCGTCTATCTTAACATTTCTTTCCACTTCTTCTACGATGTTGGGTTCACCATAATAATGAAGGACAAAATAATAACCCTTCTTTTTATGTTTTACCTTAAAGGCCAACTCCTTTAAGCCCCACTTCTCCACCTCTTTTACAATTCCGTTATCCCGGGTAATGATGTTTTTAAACTTGGTAATTAGATCTTCTAACTGCTCCTCAGCAAGATCCGGATCGGCCACGATCACAGTTTCATATTCTCTTAATTTCATCGTCACCTCCCTTTCTAAAATTCGCCTTGATATATTACACTTACCTTTGTTTGTCAAGCACACAATATACAATGAGTTAGCGGATTATTCAAGAGGAACACAAAATCCGTGATTGCCCTCCAATATAGCCCGCAAGTAGGCTGTAATAAAGCGATTTTTCAAAAAAACGCCTTTTACCTAACAGGTGAAAAGCATTTATCTTTTCCTCAAGTCCAATTATAGTGCCTCCGCTCGCTTATGTAGTCAAGGCCAAGCCCGCAGGACGCAGGTCTATAGCGAACGAAGCGGGCATAGCCCCTTGAGCATCTAACGAGGCCTTGGCGTATAATTCCTGTAAGTAAGGAGGAAGGGAAACTCATTAATTTTTGCGGGATACTATAGATCAATCACGGGAAATAGGTTGACGGGTGGAGAAAAATAAAGTAGTTATTGTTGCCGACGCTTTAAGGAGGAAAGCATGGAGGAAAAGTTAATCCAGCAGCGGAAAGAAAAGGCGAAGAAGCTATTAGAGAAGGGGGTAAAGTTATATCCTAATGATTTTAAACCTACCCATCGGGTGGGAGAAATATGGGCCCAATATGGGGAAACGAGTGAAGAAGAACTTTTAGCCCTAAAAAAGACCTTTTGTCTGGCTGGGCGGATAGTGGCTTTGCGTCGATTTGGTCGGGCGGCTTTTATTCATTTTCAGGACGCTACAGGAAAACTCCAAGCGTATTTTAAGCAGGATGTCCTGGGTAAGGAAAAATACGAAATCTTTAAACTCCTTGATATTGGAGACATCATTGGGCTCTGCGGTCATCTTTTTCGCACCAAAACTGGAGAATTGACCTTACTTGTAGAAGACTTTCGTCTGCTCACCAAGTCTCTGCGTCCCCTCCCAGAAAAGTATCATGGTCTAAAAGATATAGAATTACGTTATCGTCAGCGTTACTTAGATTTAATAGTTAATCCTATTTCTAAAAAAAGGTTTTTAAAACGCACTAAAATTATACAATTTGTTCGCCAATTTCTTACTGATAGGGAGTTTCTGGAGGTAGAAACCCCCATGATGCAGGTTATTCCAGGAGGGGCATTAGCGAAACCTTTTGAGACCTATCACAACGCCTTAGGCATTACCTTATACTTGCGGATTGCACCAGAGCTATATTTAAAGCGACTTTTGGTAGGTGGTTTTGATCGGGTATTTGAAATCAATCGTAACTTTAGAAATGAAGGGATAGATATTGATCATAACCCTGAGTTCACTATGCTTGAATTTTATCAGGCCTATGCAACCTACGAAGACTTGATGGCCCTAACCGAAGAGTTGATTCCACAGTTGGCCGATAAGGTACTGGGAACAAAGAAGATTACTTATCAGGGCGAGGAAATTGACCTTACTCCGCCTTGGAGGCGGGTTGATTTTAGAGGAAGTCTAAAGGAAATTGGACAGGTGTCAGAGGAGATTTTAAAGGACCCAGAGGCAACAATTGCGTATGCTAAAAAATTGGGAGCAAAACTGCGTCCAGGGGAAGGGGTAGGAAAGGCCTTGGCCAAGCTTTTTGAAAAGCTGGTTGAGCCCAAATTGATTCAGCCGACCTTTGTTGTGGGTTATCCAGTAGAGGTATCTCCTTTGGCCAGGCGTAATGATGAAAACCCAGAAATTACCGATCGGTTTGAACTGTTTATTGCGGGAAAGGAAGTGGCCAATGGTTTTTCTGAATTAAATGACCCAGAGGATCAGCGCCAGCGTTTTTTACAACAGATGGAAATGCGTAAAATAGGAGATGAAGAAGCTCATCCTATTGATGAGGACTACATTGTTGCCCTTGAGTACGGTATGCCTCCGACTGCAGGGGAAGGAATTGGCATTGATCGGCTAGTGATGATCCTTACTGATGCTCCTTCTATACGGGATGTCATCCTATTTCCCCATTTAAGACCAGAGAAATAATGAAATTTCCCTACGAACTTTTTATCAGTCTTAAATATTTAAAAGGAAGACACAAACAAAGGTTTGTCTCCCTTATTACCCTTATTTCTGTCCTTGGGGTCATCGTGGGGGTAATGACCCTTATCATCGTCTTGGCCGTAATGTCAGGATTTCAGAGAGAGATACGAAGTAAAATTTTGGGCATTAATGCCCACATCTTTGTTTTAAACCTAAGAGGACCTTTTGCAAATTATGAAAAGATTACCCAGCAAGTAAAAGAAGTAAAAAATGTTGTTGCTGTAGCTCCTTTTGTTTATTCGCAAGTAATGATTAGCTCTGGGCAAAGGGTGGCAGGGGCAGTATTAAAGGGCATAGAACCGGATACAACTGCTAGAGTGACAAATTTAAAGTCTACTTTAAAATTAGGAAATTTAAACTGTTTGAAAGATGAACCCAAAACAAAAAAAGGGCAGACTTTACCAGCTATTATTTTAGGAAAAGAGTTGGCCAAAAATTTGGGAGTATGGATAGGGGATGAAGTAAGTGTTATTTCTCCTTTCGGGCAGATTACGCCCATGGGGCAGATTCCTAAGGTAAAGAAATTTTTGGTCTATGGAATCTTTGTTACGGGAATGTATGAATACGATTCTTCTTTAGCCTATATTAATCTTAAAGAAGCACAAAGTTTTTTTGACCTCGGGAATGCGGTTTCAGGGCTAGAAGTAAAAGTAAAGGACATCTTTAAGGCCAAAAAAATTGCACAGCAGATTCAAAAGAGACTTGGTTTTCCTTTTTGGACACGTGATTGGATGGATATGTATAAAAGCCTTTTTTCAGCCCTTAAGCTGGAAAAGGTAACTATGTTTATTATTCTTAGCCTTATTGTTGTGGTTGCTGCCTTTAATATTGCTAGCACCTTGATTATGATGGTGATGGAAAAGAAAAAAGATATTGCTATTCTAAAGGCTATGGGAGCAACAGACAAAAATATCCTTAAGATATTTGTGTTTCAGGGGTTAATTATTGGTCTTATCGGCACGGCAATAGGTCTTATGGGTGGTTTGGGCATTTGCTTGTTACTTAAACATTATCATTTTATTCATCTCCCTCAGGATGTTTATTATATTTCTACCTTACCTGTAGAGATTAAATTTACAGATGTTTTCTTTGTCTGCGTAGGAGCAATTATCCTAAGCCTTCTTGGGACTATTTATCCAGCTAAACAGGCAGCACGGCTTGACCCGGTAGAGGCCATTCGGTATGAATGAAGTTTATTAAACTTTAAATTAGTTTAAAAGGATGAGAGAAATTTTACTTAAAATAAAAAGAGTAAAAAAAAGCTTTCACCAAAAAAGTGAACTCATTGAAGTATTGAAAGGAATAAATTTAGATGTTTATGCTGGCGATAGAATTGTTATTACAGGGGCGTCAGGTGTTGGTAAATCCACTCTTTTGCATATTTTAGGAACATTGGAAAAACCAACGGCAGGACAGGTTTTTTATAAAGGAAATGATCTTTTTTGTCTTTCGGCCAAGTCCTTAGCGCAGTTTCGGAACCAAAAAATAGGTTTTATCTTTCAGTTTCATTATCTTCTTTTGGAATTCAATGCCTTAGAAAATGTAATGCTACCTGCCTTAATCGCTGGCTGGACCAAAAAAAAGGCAGCCCTAAAGGCAGAGGAGTTATTAGACGAGGTTGGATTAAAAGATAAACTGCATTATCAAATAGGAGAACTCTCAGGAGGAGAACAACAACGGGTGACTATTGCTAGGGCCTTGATTTTAGAGCCAGAAATAGTTTTAGCCGATGAACCAACAGGAAGTTTAGATGAGAAAACGGCCGAAAAGGTAAAAGAACTTTTATTTTCTCTGCAAAAGAGGAAAGGCATGACTTTAATTGTGGCGACTCATAATTTAAAACTAGCCTCTTCTTTTCCTTTATGGTATGAATTAAGCCATGGTCAGTTACATCTAAAGAAAGGAGAATGACCTTTATGCGGAGATGGATTATTTTCCTTTTTATATGGCTCATTGCTTCGTCTGCCTTTGCGGAAGAGATATTGAGGGTTACTGTTCCTCCTTTTAAGATATATGCGCAAAAGGCAATAGAGGGATTAAGCGAAAAGATTCAACAAAAGTTGATTGCTAACTTGCCTCCAGACAAGGTGCAAGTTGTTCCTTGGAAAGGCCATATTCCCAAAAATGAAAAAATAGCAAGAAAAAAGGCCAATGCCTTAGGTGTTGACTACGTTATTATGGGGACATTGATCCAGTTTGGGAAAAAATGGAGTTTAGATGCAGTGGTGATAGAAACCGGGGGAATCAGACCCTCTTTTTCGGCCTATGCAGAAATTCCTTCTTTGAATAAACTTGATCAAGCGGTAAAGAAGTTTACTGAGGAAATTTTATTAAAACTCTTTAAAAAGGAAAAGGTAGCCAAGGTAGAGATTGTGGGCAACAAAGGAATAGATACCGATGCTATTTTGGCAGTTATTAAAACAAAAAAAGGAGGGTTATTTAATCCCAGGTTAATTCGTCAAGATATTAAGGCCATTTTTAAAATGGGCTATTTCAGGGATATAAAAGTAGAGGTAGAAGACCTACCTCAAGGAAAGCTGATTAGGTTTATTGTTACCGAAAAACCTTTAGTGAAACAGATCATAATTAAGGGGAACAAACATATTTCTGAAGAGAAAATAAAAGAGGTCATTGCCTTAAAGGTAAATTCTATTTTTAAACAAGATCTTCTTACCAAATCAGTTAAGCAAATTAAGACTCTTTATGAAAAAGAGGGATATTTTGACGCTGAGGTAAATTATGAAGTCATCCCTATTGATAAACAATCAGTAAAAGTCGTCTTTCGGATTAAGGAAGGGGGAAAGGCTTATATTAAAAAAATCATATTTGAAGGGAATAAGGCCTTTTCTGATAAGACCTTAAAAAAGCTTTTAAAAAATAAAGAACATTGGTTTTTGTCCTTTTTGACTGGTTCAGGCAAGTTAAAAAGGGACGAATTGGAAAATGATGTTAACCGGATTGCCAATTTTTATTACAATCACGGTTATATCAACGCCAAGGTAGGAGAACCCCGTATTGAACGCAAGGGAAGAGAAATATACCTCATTTTTCCTATAGAAGAAGGGGTGCAATACCGTGTGGGTAAGGTGGAACTTAAAGGTGATTTAATAAAACCTGCTTTTGAATTAAAAAAGAAGTTAAATCTTAAGCCAGGGGATATTTATAGTCGGGAAAAGTTACAAAAGGACATTTTTGCCCTTTCTGATATTTACGCTAACGAAGGCTTTGCCTATGTAGAGATTGATCCTAAGCTTACTCCCCATCCACACAAGAGGCTAATGGATATTAGCTATCAGATCAAAAAAGGGCCTAAGGTCTATATTAATCGGATAGAAATTGTAGGTAATACAAAAACACGGGATAAGGTAATAAGAAGGGAACTATGGATAAAAGAAGGAGAGATTTTTAGCAAAAAGAAGGTGGAAGAAAGTATAAATGCCTTACGCCGACTGGGGTATTTTGAAGATGTCCAAGTTGAAACAGAAAAGGGAAAGGAGTCAAGCGAAGTAAATATTAAAATAAAGGTAAAGGAACAGCCTACTGGTTCTTTCTCCCTTGGCGCAGGGTATAGCTCGGTGGAAAAGCTCGTCGTTACGGCTGATATTACTCAACGCAACTTTCTAGGTCGCGGACAGCGAGTCACTTTACGAGGCTATGTGGGCAGTATTACTAAAAGATACATCTTTGACTTTACTGAACCTTATTTTATGGATACAAAATTATCAACAGGTTTTGAAATTTTTAAATGGGATACAGAATATATTGACTATACTAAGGAAAGTTCTGGAGGAGAAATTAGACTGAGCTATCCTGTTGGACATTTTTCGAGAATTTACGGAACTTATCGTTATGAAGATGCTAAGACTTCTGATTTTAGCGAAGGTGCCTCTCTTTATATTAAAGAGCTGGCGGAAGGTATAACGACTAGCAGCATTAGTTTGGCCTGGAAAAGAGATACCAGAAACCGCTTTTTTAATCCGAGCAGAGGCACAGTTCTTTCTGCTACTGTTGAATATGCCGGCGGACCATTAGGCGGAGACAGTGCCTTTACACGCTATGAAGGTTCTGCTTCGGTGTTTATCCCTTTATTTTGGGATACAGTAGGTTTCATTCGCACGCGGGTTGGTTATATTGACAAACGCCATGGAGGGATTTTACCTTTGTTTGAAAAATACTATTTAGGTGGGCCTTATACCATTAGAGGATATGACTTTGCTACGATCAGTCCGCGAGATCCTAAAACAGGAGACAGGATTGGTGGGAATAAAATGGCGCTATGTAATCTAGAATACCGCTTTCCTCTAGTGAAAAAGGTGCGTTTGATAGGGGTGGTCTTTTTTGATGTGGGTAATGTATACGATGTGAATCAGGCTTTTGATTTCAGCCATCTGAAAAAGAGCGTAGGAGTAGGAATTAGATGGTTTTCTCCCATGGGACCGATACGTTTAGAATGGGCGCGGGCCCTTGATGCAGAAGCCGGTGAATCTACCAGTAACTGGGAATTTGCCATGGGGACATTTTTCTAAAATTTGAAAGCTAGTTGAACAATTTGCTTTTTTTAAAATAATGAATTAGGAGGTAAACAATGAAAAAGGTAAGATTGGCAGTAATTTTTTGTTGTCTATGTCTTCTCGCGACACCCATTTGGGCGAGTAATTTCAAAATTGCTATTGTTGACATGCAAAAGGCCCTTAATATGTGTGAAGCAGGAAAAGTAGCTAAGGCAAGATTGCAGAAAAAGTTTGAAAAGATGAAGAAAGATCTTGATGCGAGGCAAAAGGAGTTAGAAAAATTGAAACAGGAGCTGGAAAAACAAAGTTTAATGCTTAGCTTGGATGCAAAGAGGGATAAAGAAAGAGAGTATAAAAGGAAATTGAGAGATTTTCAGGATTTATATCAAGACTATAAACAAGAAATGACTAGGGCTGAATATGAGGCCATTCAGCCCATTTTACGGGATCTACAGCGGGTGGCCGAAGAAATTCGGAAAAAAGAAGGTTATTTAGTCGTGTTTGAGAAAAACAATGCCGGGATTGTGTGTTACGAACATGGAATAGACATTACTGATAAAGTAGTAAAGCTTTATAATGCCGAATGGAAAAAGGGTCAAAAGAAGGCAAAGTAAGATGAAACTAGGAGAAATTGCCCGTTTCATAAACGGAGAATTAATAGGGGATGGGGAGATAGAAATTAGGGGTATTGCTCCCCTTGACCAGGCCAAAGAGGGAGACATTTCCTTCTTGGCCAACAAAAAATATAAACAATATCTGAGTTCTACCAAGGCCAGTGCTGTTATCGTGCCGCCTGATATAAAAAATATTTCCATTCCAATAATCAAAACGACCAGTCCTTATCTGGCCTATGCCCGCGTAGCCCAATTGTTCTATAAGTGGCCCTATCCTTTTAAGGGAATTAGTGAAAAGGCCTTTATTGCCCAAGGAGTGCGTTTAGGAAAAAATGTAACCATTTATCCTCAAGCCTACATTGACGAAGAGGCTGAAATAGGAGACGAAGCTATCATCTTTCCAGGTGTTTACATTGGCCCTAAGGTAGTCATTGGGGAAAAAACGATTGTTTACTCCAATGTTTCTATTTTGGCTGGTTGTAGGATTGGTAAGAGAGTAATTATTCATAGTGGCGCAGTGATTGGCAGCGACGGTTTTGGCTTTGCTCCGGATGAAGAAGGAAAATATACCAAGATTCCCCAAATGGGGATTGTCGTCATTGAAGATGATGTGGAGATTGGAGCCAATACAACCATTGACCGGGCGGCCTTGGGTGAAACAAGGATTAAAAGAGGCACAAAAATAGACAACCTAGTGCAGCTCGGACATAATGTAGAGGTAGGTGAGGATACCATTCTTGTTTCGCAAGTAGGCATTGCGGGTAGTACCAAGATTGGAAATAAGGTTACCCTAGCTGGTCAAGTGGGGGTAGTAGGTCATATTACTATTGGCGATAGAGTTAAAGTAGGAGCCAAGACAGGTGTGCCCAAATCTCTACCAGAAGGAGCAATGGTTGGTTCTGGCATTCCAGCCATGCCTTATCATACCTATTTGCGCGTAGTCAGTATTCTGCCTAAATTGCCTGAGTTGCTCAATAAAATAAGGAATTTAGAGAAGGAGTTGGAGAGGGTTAAAGGGTTAATAGAGAATGATTAACGATGAATTATTATAGTATTCCGCAAAAATTGATGAATTTACTTTCTTCCTTCTGGCCTCAAAAAGGAATTTGTGCGGAAGGCTGGACGAAGACCACCCGTAGGGCTTGGTCTTGACCGCACGAGCGAGCGGAGGCGCTATAATTATGATTGGGCCTTGGAAGGCAAAGACTCCACAAAATACGTAAAGTTATGCGGTTAGCTATAAATTCAGTGAGGGAGAAAGATGAAGGAGAAAAATTATCTTATGGATGTTATGGAGATACAAAAATACCTCCCCCATCGCTATCCTTTTTTACTAGTAGACAGGATTTTGGAAATAGAAGAGGGTAAACGGATTGTTGGCCTTAAAAATGTGACATTTAATGAACATTTTTTCCAAGGACATTTTCCCCAGGCGCCAGTTATGCCCGGGGTTTTGATCATTGAGGCCATGGCCCAGGTAGGTGGTGTATTGGCCTATAAGTCTGCCCCAGAAGAAACAAAAGGAAAACTTATTTATTTTGCGGCCATTGATAAGGTGCGGTTTCGCAAACCGGTGGTACCAGGAGATCAGGTAATTTTTGAACTAGAGATTGTCAAATGTAAAAAACGGGTTTGTAAGATGGAAGGTAAGGCCTATGTAGACGGTGAGGTCGTAGCCGAAGGTATCTTAACGGCAATCCTGGCGGAGTAAAAAAGATGGCAGATATCCATCCAACGGTAATCATAGACAAAGAGGCAGAAATTGCAGATTCGGTGAGCATTGGCCCTTATAGTATTATTGGGCCAAAGGTATTTATTGACAAGGATACAAAAATTGGCTCCCATGTTGTTATTCATTCCCACACCAAAATCGGCAAGGGCTGTCAGATTTATTCATTTGCCTCTATTGGTGGGTCCCCCCAGGATTTAAAATACAAAGGCGAAGAGACATGGGTAGAAATTGGCAACTATAACATTATCCGGGAATATGTTACCATTAACCGCGGTACGGCTAGAGGAGGAGGAATAACCCGGCTGGGAGATCACAATCTACTTATGGCCTATGTCCATATTGCCCATGACTGTCAGATTGGCAACCGCGTTATTTTGGCCAATGTCGCTACGCTTGGTGGACATGTAGAAATTGAAGATTGTGCTATTATTGGTGGCTTAACCGCCATACATCAATTTGTCAAAATAGGTGCCTATGCCATCCTTGGTGGTAAATCCGGAGCAGTAAAAGATATTCCTCCTTATGTCACGGCCTGGGGTCCGCGGGCAAGGCTCTATGGGCTCAATCTGATTGGACTAAAACGCCACGGCTTTGCCCCAGAAGTCATTAAGGCCTTAAAGAGAGCCTATAGGCTTATTATTTATGCTAAGAAACCCCTTAAAGAAGTCATCGCCGAGGTAAAGGCCGATCCCATTTTTGCCGTACCAGAGGTAGCCCACTTTGTAGAATTTATTGAAACCTCTAAACGAGGGGTGCCAAGACGGTGAAAAAAAAGATTGGCTTAATTGCTGGTAACGGCAAATTCCCTCTCATCTTTGCGCAAGCAGCAGGCAAAGAAGGTTATGAGGTCTTTGCCGTTGCCCATAAGGGTGAAACAGATCCTACCTTAGAGCGCTATGTTTCTGGCATTAAATGGGTAAAGGTTGGACAATTGGGCAAGCTCATTAAGGCCTTTAAACAGGCAGGGGTAAAGGATGTAGTATTAGCCGGTGGTATTACCCGCAGACGGTTGTTTAAAGAAATCTTTCCTGATCTTAAAGCATTAAGCCTTTTGGCCAGATTGAAAAACAAGACTGACGATGTTGCCTTAAGGGCCGTGGCCGATGAATTGGAAAAAGAGGGCCTTGTTGTTCAGCCTTCCACCCTGTTTGTGCATTCTTTACTTGCTCCGGGGGGGTGCCTGACCAAACGCAAGCCCAATAAAGAGGAAAAAGAAGATATTACCTTTGGCTGGCGTATGGCGAAGGCAATTGGCGAACTGGATATTGGCCAGTGTGTGGTGGTGAAAAAACAGGCAGTGGTGGCGGTAGAGGCAGTAGAGGGCACCGATGAAACCATTAAAAGGGGAGGGAAGTTAGCGAAAGAAGGGGCGGTAGTCGTTAAGGTAAGTAAGCCAAACCAGGATTTACGTTTTGATGTGCCGGCCGTAGGGTTAAAGACAATAGAAACGATGGCTATGGTGAAGGCTAAGGTATTGGTCATAGAAGCTGGAAAAACGTTGATGTTTGATAAAGAAGAGATGCTTGCCTTGGCGAATAAAGAAGGAATTAGCGTGGTGAGTTTAGAGAACGGAGTGTTGTAAATGCCGATAAAGATTGGTGTTATCGGAGTAGGTTATTTAGGTAAGTTTCATGCTGAAAAGTATGCCAGATTGCCAGAGGCAGAGCTTGTCGGTGTGATGGATATAGACCAGGCACGGGCAAAAGAAATTGCGGCCCGGTATAAATGCCAGGCCTTTTTTGAACTGTCCCCTTTATTAGAAAAGGTAGAGGCCGTTAGCGTGGTTGTGCCTACCAAGGCGCACTTTGAGGTGGCTAAGGCCTGTATTGCTGAAGGTAAACATGTCTTATTAGAAAAGCCTATGACAACGACCTTAGAAGAGGCAGATACCCTGATTGATCTGGCAGCCAAAAAGGGAGTAATCTTACAGATAGGGCATCTAGAAAGATTTAACCCAGCCGTAAAGGCACTTTTTTCTTATTTGCATAAACCTATGTTTGTTGAAACCCATCGCCTGGGCCTTTGTTTGGAACGAGGCACAGATGTGGATGTCATTTTGGACCTCATGATTCATGACATTGACATCATCTTGGCAGCGGTTCCAGAAGAAATTGTAGAAATTAGGGCAGTTGGGGTGCCTGTTATCTCAGGCAATATAGACATTGCTAATGTGCGCCTTGAATTTACAAACGGCTGCGTGGCTAACTTAACGGCCAGCCGCATTACTGGTAAAAAGATGCGCAAGATTCGCTTTTTTCAAAAAGATGCCTATTTTTCTCTTGATTATGCCAAGCGAGAATTAGCCATCATCCGCAGGCAGGAAGGTGGGCCTTTGCCCTTTTTCCATAAACTCTTACGCTTTGCAGAAGGAGATCCTTTGCAGGCTGAAATTGCCAGTTTTTTAGAAGTGATTAAAGAGGGGAAAAGACCTGTCGTTTCTGGTGAAGACGGCCGCAAGGCCCTTAAGGTAGCCTTGGAAATAAACAAACGCATAAAAGAAAGGATAGAAAGGTTTGGTAAATAGCAACCCATCCATTTTCATCGTTGCTGGAGAAGCGTCAGGAGACATGCATGGGGCCAATCTCATCAAGGCCTTAAAGGCTGCTATCCCTGGGGTGAAGGTAGCTGGGATTGGTGGCCCTAAAATGCGGGAAGCGGGTTTAGAGTGCCTTTACGCCGCAGAGAAATTGGCGGTTGTTGGTTTGACCGAGGTCATTACCCATTTAAAAGACATCTGGCTGGCAAGACAGAGAGCAAGAAGGTTTTTATCTACACAGCGGCCTGATTTGTTTATTCCCATTGACTATCCGGATTTCAATTTTGGACTGGCCGCCTTTGCTAAAAAGTTAGGCATTCCTGTACTTTATTACATTAGCCCTCAGGTCTGGGCATGGCGGAGAAATAGAGTAAAAAAGATTGCTAAAATTGTAGATAAAATGGCTGTAATTTTACCCTTTGAAGAGGAATTTTACCGCCGTTATGGGATAAACGCTACCTTTGTTGGCCATCCTTTATTAGACATTATGCCTCCTCCAACCCCCATAAACCTTGTAAATCCAACCATTGGTCTTTTACCCGGTAGCCGCCGAAGTGAGATTAAACACATTCTTCCTCTTATGCTTGAAACCGCTAGTATCTTGCATAAAAAAAGGCCAGTATTAAAGTTTGTTTTACCTGTTGCCCCTACCCTTGATTTGGGCTGGCTTAAGCAATTTGTGCATTGTTATTCTTATCGTCTTCCGCTTAGTTTAGAGAAGGCCAGCTATGAGCTCATACAAAGATGCTCTTTTTTGCTTGTAGCCTCTGGCACGGCTACATTAGAGACGGCCATTTTAGAAAGGCCCTTTGTTGTCATCTACCGCCTTTCTACCTTGAGTTATCTTTTGGGCCGAATGTTGGTAAAGGTGCCATATATCGGCCTGGTTAACTGGGTGGCAGGCGAAAAGATTATTCCGGAGTTTATCCAAGAGAAGGCCAAACCAGCGCTTATTGCCCAATATGTTCTTGAAACCCTTGCTAATCAGGAAAAAATAAAGCAAATTAAAGACCGCCTTAAAAGGATACGCCAATGTTTGGGTAGCCCGGGGGTAGCCCAAAGGGTAGCACAGCTAGCAAGAGAATTGGTAAAATAATATGCACGTTTATCGTCGTCTTTTAAAAAGGGTTAAACCTTACTGGAAACATCTGTTTTTGGCCATGATCTGTATGCTGGTAGTGGCAGCTGCTACCTCGGCCACGGCCTATTTAGTAAAACCCGTGCTGGATAAGATTTTCTTTGAAAAAAACATGCGCATGCTTAAAATCTTACCCTTTGTCATCTGTCTCGTTTACATGATCAAAGGCATATTTTGGTATGGTCAAACATATTTGATGAACTATGTAGGACAGCGTATTGTTACCGAACTACGGGAGGACCTTTATGTCCACATTCTTGATCTACCTCTTTCTTTTTTTCACAGACACCACACCGGTGTCTTAATGAGCCGCATTATCAATGATGTTAACCTAATTCAATCGGCCGTATCTACTGCTGTAACCGGCTTGCTTTGCGATACTTTTACGGTAATTGGCCTTATCTTTGTGGTTTTTTACCGGGATTTTAAGCTGGCCTGTATTACGATGATCGTTTTTCCCCTGGCCATTATGCCTGTCGTCAAAATTGGACGGAAGTTACGGAAAATTAGCACTTCTTCCCAAGAAGAGATGGGCAGGCTTTCTACTCTCATGCATGAAACCTTTGGCGGAGCAAGGATTGTGAAGGCCTTTTGCATGGAGGAATATGAAAAGTCCCGCTTTAAACGCATTAATGAGCAGATTTTCCGTTGGTATATGCATGCGGTAAGTATGCGCGGCATTACTTCGCCTTTAATGGAGGTTTTGGGTAGCATTGGCATTGCGGCAGTCATCTGGTATGGTGGCTATCAGGTCATCAAGGGAGCTTCCACACCAGGAAACTTTTTTTCCTTTATTGCCGGCGTGCTTATGCTTTATCGTCCGGTAAAAAGTCTAAGTAACACCAATAATACCATTCAACAAGGACTGGCGGCGGCGATCAGGGTATTTGAGGTACTTGATACGGCCACCGAACCAAAGGAAGAACAAGGAATAGAACTACCACTCTTCTCTAAAGAAATTGTATATAAGGATGTTTGGTTTAAGTATGCCGATGACCAGGATTGGGTGCTTAAGAATGTTAACTTAGTGATTAGAAAGGGACAAAAGGTAGCCTTGGTCGGGCCAAGTGGTGCAGGCAAGACAACAATTGCCAATCTTTTGCCCCGTTTTTATCGGGTAAATAAGGGCAAAATTTTGATTGATGGAATTGACCTTAATCAGGTAAATTTAAAGTCTCTACGCGCCCAGATTGCCATTGTCAGTCAAGAATCTGTTTTATTTAATGATACGATCAAAAATAACATTCGTTACGGGCGACCTGATGCTAGCGATGAAGAAATTATTGCCGCTGCCAAGGCAGCTTATGCCTATGACTTTATCATGAAAATGCCCCAGGGCTTTGACACGGTAATTGGCGAAAAGGGAGTAAGACTCTCTGGAGGAGAGCAACAACGGATTTGTATTGCCAGGGCAATTTTAAAAAATGCCCCTATTTTGATCTTGGATGAAGCCACATCCTTTTTAGACACCGAGTCAGAGGCCATAGTGCAAAAGGCCTTGGAAAACCTCATGCAAAACCGCACGGCCTTAATTATCGCCCATCGTCTTTCTACCATTCAACGGGCGGACAAAATTGCCGTTGTGAGTGAAGGAAGGATCGTAGAAGAAGGCACGCACGTGGAACTTTTAAGAAAAGACGGGGTTTATCGTCGCCTCTATGACATCCAGTTTAGGAATGAAAAAAGCAAAGCTGCAAAAGCCGCATAAGTAAAAGGGCATAGGCCCCGGCCATAATATCGTCCAAGACAATCCCAATCCCACCAGGAATTTTTTCTAACTGTCTTATCGGAGGTGGTTTTAAGATGTCAAACAAGCGAAAGAAAAAAAAGGCGAGGACAAGGTTTAAAATGCTTGGCCTGAGTGTCCACATCGCCAGCCACATACCTAGAATTTCATCAATGACAACCTGAGAGGGGTCTTTTTTTTGAAAATATGCTTCAGCCTTAGCCGCAGCAAAACAGCCAATAGGAATGGCAACAATGAGAGATAAAAGATAGGCTAGATTTGACTTGGGCAAAAAAAAGTAAAGACCTATAGCTAAAATACTACCATAGGTACCAGGGGCACCAAGCAAAAAACCAACACCAAAACCTGTAGCCAAAAAAATTATAAGATATTTGACAAACTTAGACACTTCCTTCTAAAACCTTCTTTACTTCCTCCACTGCTTCTTTCACATCTCTGGCCGTATTGACTGTAATTTTATGTTTGTCCTGTATAGGCTCAAAATCCTTTTTAAAGGTCTCAAGCAGGGCTGGATGTCCATCAGAGACATCACCTCCATTCTTGTATCTTAGGACAAGCCTTTGTTTAAGTACTTCCTCTGGACATTCACACTCAATAAAGAAATAAGGGCAGTTCATCTTTTTGGCCAATTCCTTAACCTCTGTCCGCCATTTTTCTTTACTAAAAGAGGCATCTAAGATTACAGGCAAACCTTGTGCTAGAACTTCTTCGGCTATCCTAAAAAGCGCTGCATATACCTTTTCTGTCATCTCTGGGCGGTAGATGCCCTGTCCAAAAGGGACATACACATGTTCATCTGGGTCTAATCCTGCCAAATGCTTACGCAGGGCGTCAGACCGAATGAGAACTGCCTTAAGGACAGGGGCTAGCTGACAGGCCAGGGTGGATTTGCCACTACCTAAAAGTCCGGTCATAGCGAGAATGAACGGTCTTTTGGGGGCGGTTAGATATCGGTAGGCCAGCTCAAAATAACGCTTGGCCTTTTCTTGAGCCTGTTTGCGCTGGGTTTCAGGAATTTCAGCCATATCCATTTCAAAACTGGCAATCTTTCCCCTCACATAGGCCCGGTAGATTTTATAAAAATCTAGCACCTTTAATAGACCAAAGTCATTGGTATAGGTTAAATAGGCATTTAAAAAACAATTGCCCAAGTGGCTTGCCTGCCGAAAATCTAAGTCCATTAACAAAAAGGCTACATCTGCCGCCACATCGGCATAGCGAAAACGAGTATTAAATTCAATACAGTCCAAAACATAGATTTTATTGTTATGCCAGTAAACATTGGCACAATGGAAGTCTCCGTGCCCATCTTTAATTTGTTCGGCACAAATGCGTTCTAAAAAGACCTCTTTTCTTTCGGTTAAAAAACGAAAGGAATAGTCCTTTAAGGCCTCATAGACATCTTTTTCAATGGTTTTACCGACATAGCTAGCCGTTTGGTCAAAATTTTCCTTAATATTAACCTCTATTTTTTCAGGTAATCCATAGGTGGCAATCTCTTTACTGGTTTTAGCCTCTTTATAAAAACGGGCCATCAGCCGCGCCAGTCTTTCCATAATAAAGGCGGTTAATTTTTTTCTTTCTAACAAAGAGATTAAGCAGCTTTCCTGCGGCAATTGTTTCATCTTGACGGCATAATCTATGACCTTTCCTTCTCCCCCTACATAAATACCTCCATCCCTTTGCACAATAGGCACTACTTCCAGATAAATTTCTGGAGAAAGGCGGCGGTTAAGGCGTAACTCTTCTTGGCAGAAGTGGTGCCTCTTTTCTAGGGTTGCAAAATCAAGAAAACCAAAGTTAACCGGCTTTTTTATCTTATAAACAAACTCTCCTGTTAAAAATACCCAGGAAATATGGGTTTGAACAAGTTGAATTTCTTTGACTGCATGCGGATAGGCTTCAGGTTTAAGCAATGCTTGCACAAAGTTCATGCTAGATATATGCCACTTTATTCTTGAAAAGGCAAGAGAAAAGCGCTAGTTTTCTGTTTTGCCTGCTAATTTTAGGAAAATTCATTTTTCAATAATCAGTTTAATCTTTGCCCCTTCTTCTATTGTTACCTTACATCCTTCATGTTCGGCCAGGCGTTTAACATTCTCTTTTGAAGGAGGATAATCTACAATGACCTCTAGGATATCTCCTGACTTCATTTTGTCTAACATGGCCTTGGTCTTTATAACCGGCATAGGACAAACCTCACCGCAGACATCAAGGGTGTATTTTTCTCCCATTTTTTCCTATTTCAAAAATAATTTTTATCGCTGGCGCGACAAATTTATGAAAAAATGACCGCCCCGATGGCAAAGCCAAGGATATAACTTAGTGCACTGCGGCTACCCTCAGCAGCCATAACATGTTGCCTAAAAGGACAGCCACCTGCTAGAACTGAGAAAAAGCCAACCATGATTCCGCCAATAAAAGCAAGCAGAAGATGATAAATCACCTTGGGTGACCAGGTAATGGGATCCCCTGGTACACGTAAAACTGGACTTGGCGTGGTCTGAATATGCATTGCCTTCCACTTCTTTAAGAAAACACCTGCTCCGTTTATAAACCAGGGAAAGGTCTTTAAAGTTCCTGCGGCAAAGACATAGTGAAACAGAATAAATCCTAAAAATCCCCCTAAAAAGAAGCCAAATAGGCCTTTAAGGGAGCCAACTTTTAACCTTTGCGCTTCAAAACTTACTTCTCCAGCTACAACCTCATCTAAGGAGGTGGGCACTGTCCCAATGACAAGCATTTTATTTTTGCTCCATTAACTTCAGGGCCTTATAAACGGCCTTATTTAGCATATACGCACACAAAGAGTAACCCTCCTCCATTATCCTTTTCGCCTCAGCAAGGGTTTTTCCAACTAAATTTTGGGCCAAAAAAGCACATCTGGACAACCGCCCTCAGAAACATTGACAATCTTACCTGTCTTGGGATCAAAAGCAAGCTTCATATTTACCGCCCGTATAAGGATGTATTCACCAAGCTGTTTTACCTTCGTCAATTCTTGGGGTTTTTCTTCGGTTGTAAGGGCGGCAATTTCATAGGGAATTTTTGTTTTGTTCAATACCCGCTCAATGGCCATTTGCTCTACTAACTCAAATTCCACGGCCAAATCACAACCTTTGCGTAAATGCAGGGGTGGCGCCACTCCTCTTACCTGAAATCCGTGTTCTTTAAGCAGCCTTTCTATCGCCATGGCATTGGCGACATTTTCTACCAAAATAAGCCCTTTTCCTGTAAGTTCCTTCTTTTTCTTTTTTAAAAAGCCTAACATTTGCTTTACCAATCAAGTCTAATTTCAAGGGCAAAAAGATTGGCATCGCCTTTACCATCGCTAGTAGTAGCTGTATCTTTTACATAACTTCCAGCAAAGAAATGACCACCGTAACTGATGAGGGTGAAGTGTTGGCTAATCTTGTAAAGTAAGTGAAAGTCTAATTCTGTGCCCACATAACTGCTAACATCTTTATTAGGAGCGGGCCTTAAAACATTACCTGTAAAGTCATACCAGGCATCTTTGGTGGTAGCCAGCCAGAAGGCATGAAGCATCATTTTGAATCTTAACCTCTTTGTCGGAAAGATAGTATGATTAATTTGCAGTTCATGCATGTTTTTCCAGGTAAAGAAGTCCATAAGGCCATATTTACCATGGTCAGCCCCATAGAGTTTATCAAAGGTGCCATAATCATGGTCATTGGGATTGTCATCACCTGAGGCATAGTTATATTCAATGCCTATTCTTTGTTTAATGCCATAAGTAAACTTATAACCTGCCTCGGCATGTACGGCATAGGCAGAGCGGTCAAGTTTATTGGAACCATGCACATAATTACCCCATTGATAAACAAAGGAGGTATCAAAATCTATTGTGGGCAGCTTTTTATCGTATACTCTAAAACCCAGCGTATAAACAATGTCATCGTTTTCTTTTTTATCCTTAACAAGAAAATACTGATCTAGCTTTACCTGCCAAGGTAAGTCTTTATAGGTAAACCAATAACCATAAAAATGGTCATTATCAAACCAGTTGTCAAAACCATTCTTATTTGGCTGCCTTTTTTGCATATAAAAACAATCAATTTTGAGTTTAGGCACATCTAAGGTAACCATCCCACCATCATAACTAAAGACATAATTCCCCCAGCCAGTGGAGGTACCAATCAATGCTTCCCGGTCATATCTGACTTCTTTTCGTCCTATCCAAAAAGAGAAAGGCAAGCCTTGAGGTTTGTTTAAATAAAGATACAGCTGTTGAATATCCATATCAAAATCTTGCGAAGTAGGTGAATTATGGGAATTAAGCTCCCGTCCGTTTATATCTTCTCCCTGCTGTCCCATTAAAAATACACCCCAACCTTGACCTTGAAAGTCAAGGGCCAAACGGGTACGGATAAGAAGATAATCTAAGGTATCACTAGCTGAGGTTTGAGTGTAATAATTACCCTTTACTTCTTCCCGCATTCGTACCTGACCACTAAAATTAACTTTAAAATAAGGAGTCTCTCCGACAACAATGCCCTTTGCGTAAAGAAGGGTAGGAAGGGAAAACAATCCGAAAAACACAATTAGCCACTTCTTCATTTTCTTCCCCCTCATTTTTTGCGGCATTTTATACATAAATTACTAGCATAAATCAAATAAAAAATTTAAATAATCTATCTTGTTTGCCATTTAAATTTTTTATTGTAAAGAATCTATAAGAATATTTTATACATCTGCCGCACATCTATTCTAATTTTTTGATAACTCTGAATGTTACTAAAAACAGCGACCGTTTTGAGTGTGTTTGAAAAACAGGTTCAGGGCAGTTCTTGATAGAAACTGAATTAAGTTATATAAGTTGTTAACTTAACAGGCGCTTTTAATCAATTATTTTATCAGGAGGAAAGTGTGATGGCGAAGAGGGTGTGTTTAGGGATCTGCTTGTTTTTGTTGGCGTTTTCTTTGACTGTATGTCCAGTTTGGGCACAGAGTGAACAGGAGAAGATAGAGGCCTTAAAGGCACAGGTGAAACAACTGATGCAGCGTATTGAACAACTTGAAAAAAACAGGCCCAAAAGGAGAAAAAACAAACGGCCAAGGCAAGGGCCTACTGGAAAAATGGTTTTCGGATTGAGTATAAGGACGGCAAAGGCCATGCATACAAATTTCGGTTTCGGACAGGTATCCAAATACGTTATACCTATGCCTTTACTGATAAAAACATCCGTTACAATAACTCACCTACAGGAGACAATCACAATACAACCGAAAACTATAGTAGCTTTGATATGCGCCGTTTGAGGTTTTTTGTAGATGGTACAGCCCCCAATCAGGATTGGAAGTATTATGTTCATGTCCAGTTAGAGCCTTCCAGCGCCAATGTCCATGATGCCTTTATCCGGTGGCAGCATTTTAAGACATTGCGCGTGCAGTTTGGCAGAATGAAGCTTCCTGCCTTTGGCATGGAATACTGGCAGAGTGGATTTATGCAAAATGGCACCGCTAGAACTATTTTTACTGGGATTCTGAATATGATAAAGACATCTTTGGCAATCGCACTTATGACTTTCCAGGTAGCAATGCCAGGTTAAGGGTGAGCAAGCATAGGCTTAAAAATCTCTTTCCTGCGGGTGGCTTCCTGCTCTATCGTTCGCAGGGTATTGAGGCCGATGGTTATGTAGATATGTTTGGCAAAAAGCAATTTTTGTGCTACTGGCTTGGTGTTTATAATGGTAGGGACACAAAGCAGTTTAACAATTTAGATAGCGATATGCTTTATAGCTTAAGGATTGGTCTAAACCTTTTATCTGGATCTGATCCCAAAGGACCAATGGGGGAAAATACATTTAACAATTATTCTATGCAGGGTGATTATGGCTATAACATTCGTCCGGCCTTGGCCCTTATTTTTTCTACCTTTTATGATCGGGAGAAGACAAATATTTATTATAAAGAGCAGGGGCCTTGGGGGCCTTTTTTAATTTGTATATATCTCCTTCCGATGAAATGAATTTATGTGTTTCCGATCGGTTGAGAACACGATTTGGTATACATTTATTTCTCCAAATTTAAATCCAGCCGCTGCCCCATCGAGATAAAGCCGCCACATATTGATAAATTTTTGGTCAAACATCCCACGAACTTTCTCTATATTGGCCTCAAACCGGCTGATCCACAAAGGTGAAAAACATTTATCTTGTCCTCAAGTCCAATCGTAATTATAGCGCCTCCGCTCGCTTAGCGCTCAAGGCCAAGTCCTACGGGTGGCTTAATAGCCAACTTTGACCTTGCTCGCTTCGGTGCAATTTTCTTTTTGAGGCCAGAAGGAAAAAGGGAAATTTTCTTTTTCCCTCCTCTTTTGTGATTTTTCTTTTTGCCAAGGCCGTAGTGTGGTCAAGGGCAAGCCCGAAGGGCGCAGCCTGCCCAAAGGGCAGGTCTACAGCGAGCAAAGCGAGTGGAGACCTTTAACCAACTAACGAGGCCTTGGCGTATAATTTCTGTAAGGAAGGAGAGAGGAAAATTCATTAATTTTTGGAATACTATAAATCAATCACGGATTTTGGGAAATACGAATATTTTTATCTCTGAATTTTTTCTTGCAGACAAGAATCGAAGACAGCAGGGACTGCTAGATTTTAAATAAATTCTAATATACCTCGCTGACTAATCTTTCTGCGAACTTCTATAGGTTATTTTAACTTCTTTAAGAAATTTTATATTGCTTAATTTCTTGCAAATACTTTTTAAAAATTTTATTCACCCCTTGAAAATTGCTATTTTTATTATTTTATTAAAATAATTAAACCTATGCCAAAATTAGGAGTAAACTTTGTGCCAAACGTGGGAAAAGACAAAATTGTCCTTGCATTGTCAGCCCATAACTGCCTTTGCATCCTTTGCTAAGTCAGCAGGGGCAATTTTATTGGAAACCCAAAAGGTTTCTTTTAGCGAAAGATATACTTATCTTGCCTGGGAGCCGGTGGCTATTTTAAAAATGGATATTCAAGATGTTTGGAGCAAAGAACTGTTTGCTTTTTTAAAAGAATACAAAAACCATTTTATCGCCGGTTACTTTAGTTATGAAATGGGACAGTGGTTTGAAAAATTACCACCCCTAAAGGAAAAAGACACTCCACTTCCTCACATTTATCTGGCTGCCTATGATAGATTTTGGGCATATGACCATCTTAAAAAACAATGGTGGCAGTGGTTTAAATCTCGTCCTTCTAAAGAAACCTTAAAGGAAGCTCAAATCGGTGTTTTTAAAGGAAAATTTTTGGGTACAAATCAGAAAAAGTCTACATATCTAAATCGTGTCAAGGCAATTTTGCGATACATTGCTAATGGCGATGTCTATCAGGTAAATTACACTCAGCGTTGCTATTTTTGTTATGAAGGCAATCCCTATAGTTTTTACTTGCGTCTGGCAAGGGTACAGCCAGTGGCCTATGCCGCCTTTATCAATACAGGCGATGGTGTTGTTATCTCTGGAAGTCCAGAACTCTTTTTGCGGATAAAAGGTAGCCAGGTCTTAACCAAGCCCATGAAGGGTACACGCAGACGGGGAAAAACAAGAACAGAGGATCAAACCTTAAGACTGGCCCTCAAAAAGAGCAAAAAAGATCAGGCTGAAAATGTTATGATTGTGGATTTAATGCGCAACGATTTGGGCAAGTTTTGCCTGCCTGGTTCAGTAAAAGTGCCAAGGCTTTTTGTCGTAGAGGCTTATAACACTGTGTTTCAAATGGTCTCCCACATTACTGGCAAGCTTAGGCCTGAGATTGATTGGTCAGAGGTGTTGGCAGCCACCTTTCCCCCTGGTTCCATTACCGGGGCACCTAAAAAACGGGCGATGGAGATTATCAATGAACTTGAGCCTCATCAGCGAGGTGTGTATACAGGGGCTATTGGCTATTTCTTTCAGGATAAAGTGGTTTTAAACGTAGCCATTCGCACCGTAGAATTGTTTAATGGAGAAGGGGTATTGGGCATAGGTGGAGGTATTGTGTTTGACTCTGACCCAGAGGCGGAATATGAAGAAAGCTTGCTTAAGGCCAAGGCCACGATGCAGGCCTTGGGGGTAGAATAGTGAAAAATCGCACGTTGCTTTTAGGAGAAGGCCTTTTTGAGACTTGGCGTGTCTATCCAGGCCGTAAGCTTCCCTTTGTGAAAGAGCACCTAAACCGGATGAAACGAGGAGCCTGTTATTTTAACTGGCCCTTTTGTGAAAAAATGGCTATTCAAAAATTAAACGATGTTCTTAAAGAAATTCCCCCAGACATAGATGCCCGCTTGCGCCTTACCTTGGTTTGTTATGGAGAAGATAGGATAACAACAGAATTCCTGACCCATTGGGAGCCTCTTAGCCCTGAACTAGATAGATTTCAAAGAGAGGGTGTTGCTGTGACCATTGCCCCCTTTAAAAAACACTCTTCTTCCCCTCTACGCTATTTTAAGACCACCTGCTTTTTAGAAAATAGTCATATCCTTAAAAAGGCCCGACAAAGAGGCTTTTATGAAGCTATTTTTTTAAATGAAAGGGATGAAATTACAGAAGGCTGTATAAGCAATATCTTTTTTGTCAAAAATGAACATGTAATCTTAACCCCTTCTTTAAAGAGTGGTCTTTTACCAGGCATTACCCGGCAGAAGATGATTAAGCTTTTAAAGGAAATGGATCTTTGTGTAAAAGAAACAAATCTCTCTCTACATGACCTTACCCATTTTCAAGGTGCCTTTCTCACTAATGCCGTAGTAGAGGTATTGCCGGTAACAAAAATTGACACTGTGCCGTATTCTTCTTGGGCAGGGTGCAAAAAACTTCTTGCGGCTTATCGGGAGCTAGTAAATAAAGAAAACTGCCTTTTGGTTAAAATTTAATCAACTAACTTGCTTCCTTCCTTTTTGGTGCTTACCTTTTAAGCAAAAAGAAAGCTAAGGAGGAACTTATGGATATTTCTCGCTTTACGCAAAAGACACAGGAGGCCTTGGCTGAGGCTCAAAATATTGCCGTGCGTTATGGCCATCAGGAAGTAGATGGAGAACACCTCCTTTTGGCCTTTTTAGAACAGGAAGGGGGACTTTTTCCCAGACTTCTGCAAAAAATGGACATCCCGGTAGATGCCTTTAAGGAACAGGTAGAAACAGCCTTGAATAAAAGACCGCATGTAAAGGGTCCAGGTGGAGAGCTGGGTAAAATATACCTCTCACAGCGGTTATATCAAGTATTGACCAAGGCCCAGGAAGAGGCCAAACACCTGAAAGATGAATATACAAGTGTAGAACACATCATCCTTGTCTTTATTGATGAAGGCACCACTACCGATGCTGGCCGCATCTTTGCCCAGTTTAAGATTAGCAGGGAACGCTTTTTAGAAACCTTAACCCAGATCAGAGGGAGGCAGCGTATTACCAGTCCTACACCTGAAGATACCTATGAAGCCCTGGAAAAATACGGCCGGGATCTAGTCAAAGAGGCCCAGAGGGGCAAACTTGACCCGGTCATTGGTCGTGATGCCGAGATCAGACGGGTCATAAGAATCCTTTGTCGGCGCACGAAGAACAATCCGGTCTTAATTGGTGAACCCGGTGTCGGTAAAACGGCCATCGTAGAAGGGCTGGCACAGCGTATCCTTAGGGGAGATGTGCCAGAGGGTCTAAAGGATAAAACCATCTATCAGCTGGACATTGCCTCTTTACTGGCTGGGGCTAAATATCGGGGCGAGTTTGAAGAACGCCTTAAGGCCGTCTTAAAAGAGGTGCAGGCCAGTGAAGGCCGCATCATTATGTTTATTGACGAGTTGCACACGATTGTGGGTGCAGGTAAGGCCGAAGGTGCTATTGACGCTGGTAATATGCTTAAGCCCATGCTTGCGCGCGGAGAATTGCGTTGCATCGGCGCTACCACCCTGGACGAATACCGCAAATATATTGAAAAAGATCCAGCCTTAGAAAGACGTTTCCAGCCGGTTTTAGTTGAAGAGCCTTCGGTTGAAGATACCATTTCTATCTTAAGGGGATTAAAAGAAAAGTTTGAGGTACATCATGGTGTGCGTATCAAAGACAGTGCCCTCGTGGCGGCCGCCGTCCTTTCTCACCGCTATATTACCGATCGGTTTTTGCCGGATAAGGCCATTGACCTGGTAGATGAAGCCGCAGCCATGATTCGCACCGAGATTGACTCCATGCCGGCGGAATTAGATGAAGTTACCCGCCGCATCATGCAGCTTGAAATTGAACAGCAGGCCTTAAAGAAAGAAAAAGATAAGGCCTCGCGGGAACGGCTGGCGGCCATTGAAAAGGAACTGGCCGAGTTAAGGGCTAAGGCCGATAGCCTAAGGGCACAATGGGAGGCTGAAAAGGAGATAATCACCAAGCTCCAAAAAATTAGAGAGGAAATTGAGCGGGTCAAGCATGAGATAGAAAAGGCCGAACGCGAATATGATCTTAACCGGGCCGCGGAGTTGCGTTATGGCAAGCTGGCGGCCTTAGAAAAAGAATTAAAGGAAATGGAAAAGAAGCTGGCCGAACGGCAAAAAACTGGCCGGTTGTTGCGAGAGGAGGTAACAGAAGAAGAAATTGCTGAGGTTGTCTCACGCTGGACCGGTATTCCTGTAAGCAAGCTTATGGAAGGGGAGCGGGAAAAACTTTTAAAGCTTGATAAAATTCTGCACCGGCGGGTCGTTGGTCAGGATGAGGCCGTGCAGGCGGTAGTGGATGCAGTCTTAAGGGCACGGGCTGGACTTAAAGATCCCAATCGGCCGATTGGTTCCTTTATCTTCCTTGGTCCAACGGGGGTGGGGAAGACAGAGCTGGCTAAGTCTTTAGCTGAGGCCCTGTTTGATACCGAAGAGAACATGGTTCGTATTGATATGTCTGAATATATGGAGAAACATACCGTTTCCCGACTCATTGGTGCACCTCCTGGCTATGTTGGTTACGAAGAAGGCGGCCAATTAACCGAGGCCGTACGACGTAAGCCATATTGTGTCATCCTGCTCGATGAGATAGAAAAGGCACATCCAGAGGTGTTTAACATCCTGCTTCAAATCTTGGATGATGGCCGATTGACTGATTCTCATGGGCGCACAGTGGACTTTAAAAATACGGTCATCATTATGACTTCTAACCTAGGTAGCGAATATTTGCTTGAAGGCGTCACCGAAAAGGGAGAAATCAAACCAGAGGCCAAAGAGCAGGTGATGCAGCTTCTTAGGCGTAGCTTTCGGCCAGAGTTTCTAAATCGCATTGATGAAATTGTACTCTTTAAGCCACTTACTTTAGAAGAGATTAAGCAAATTGTTGATCTACAGCTTGGTTATATCAATAGGCGGCTTAAGGATAGAGACATCGTGATTGAGCTCAGTGAAGAGGCAAGAGAATTTATCGCGCGTGAAGGTTATGACCCGGTTTACGGCGCTAGACCACTTAAGCGTTACCTCCAACGGAAACTTGAAACCGCCTTGGCCAAGAAAATCATCGCCGGCGAAGTCCTGGACGGTAGCCGTGTAAAGGTAGTCGTAAAAGATGCTGATCTTGCCTTTGAAATTACCCCGCCAGTAAAAGAAGAATAAGAAGAGGCCTCCTTTAAGGAGGCCTCTTATCCTGCTTACATCTCTAACTCAAAATCTGAGATTGTTTGTTGTTAAAAGAAGACATTTTGAAAGAAACGGCCAATTTTCTGGCCATCGTTTTATTATAACAGACTTGCGGGGTTTCTTTTAGGGCAATCATGGATCTGAAGACGGATCTAAAGATTTACAAACACTCTTGTCATTCCTGCCTTTAAACGTTAAGATAACAGCAGGATGAAGGGACTATTTTTCATCCAAACCTTTGGTTGCCAGATGAATGTGCACGATTCAGAGTACATGGCTACCCTGTTAGAAGAGGCAGGGTATAGGGAGGCTTCTACCTTAAAAAAGGCGGATGTTATTCTACTTAACACCTGTGCAGTAAGACAAAAGGCAGAAGAGAAGGTTTATAGCCTGCTTGGACGGCTTAAGTTTTTAAAGAAGAAACGGCCAGACATCATTATTGGCGTAGGTGGATGTGTGGCGCAGAAGGAGGGAGAGCGAATTTTAAAGCGGATGCCACATGTGGATTTGGTTTTTGGCACGCATCAGTTTTACCATGTAGCCGAGTTTATAGAAAAAGTAAGGCAAAACCGCGCACGCATTTGTTGTGTAGATTTTTCTTATCAGCTTGAGCCACCAAGAAGGATTATACCGCTTCCCCGTGAGAGTAAGGTGCGTGCCTATGTAACCATTATGCAAGGATGCAATAACTTTTGCACCTATTGTATTGTACCCTATGTGCGGGGAAGGGAGGTTAGCCGGAGAAGTGAAGACATCATTGAAGAGATTAAACGGCTTTTAGATATGGGGATAAAGGAGGTTATTCTCCTTGGACAAAATGTAAATTCCTACGGACAGGACAGAAGTGATGAAATCAGTTTTGCGGAGCTTTTGCGGCGGATAAATAAGTTGCCTGGGCTGAAAAGGTTACGGTTTATTACCTCGCATCCTAAGGATATTTCAAAGGAATTAATTAGGGCCTTTGGTGAACTTGAAACCCTGTGTGAATACATCCATTTGCCCGTGCAGTCAGGTTCAGATAGGATTCTAAAGATGATGAACCGGAAGTATACCCGTAGCGATTATTTACGCAAAATAGAGTCCTTGCGTAAGGTAAGACCAGATATAGCCATCTCTACTGATTTGATTGTCGGCTTTCCAGGCGAGACCGAAGCAGACTTTAAGGAAACTTTATCTATTTTAAAAGAAGTAGAATATGATACTATCTTTGCCTTTAAATATTCAGATAGACCTCCAGCCAAGGCGGTTACTTTTAAAGATAAAGTAAGGGAAGAGGTAAAAAAAGAAAGGCTTGAAAGGGTATTGGCCCTGCAGGCACCGATTACGGAGAGAAAGAATAAGGCCCTTGAAGGTAAGGTGGTAGAAGTGCTGCTTGATACCTATAGCAAAAGGGGAAATCAGCTTTCAGGGCGCACGCGGTGTCATCGGGTAGTTAATGTAGCAGCAGAGAATGGTCTTTTAGGGCAGTTGGTGAAGGTAAAAATCAAAGAGGCGTTGGCCCATTCTTTAAGAGGAGAGGTCGTTTCTTAAAATGCCAGAAAGAAGTAAGGACTGGTTGACCCAGACAGAAAGAGACTTAGAACGTTGTAAGAAGGAAAGATTTATAAATTTGGCGGTAAAAGAAGGTGTATCTTTGGAATAAAGAGAGGAAAAACTAAATGAGGAAATTAAAGGGTATAGAAGAAACAATCAGAAAAGTTTTGACTCAATTTCCCAATGTGATGTTTGCCTTTCTTTATGGTTCTTACCTCAAAGGTCATTCCATCCCCCTTGACATAGACATCGCCATATATGTAAAGAAATATAAAAATTTTTTAAAAACCGAGTTAGGTGAGGCCAAAGAAGTAGAAAAAAGGTTTTTCCCTTTGCTTCCTCTCAAGCCAGATGTGAAGGTTTTAAATGGGGCACCTGTTTCTTTTCAAGTGGAAGTATGTAATACAGGAAAATTTATTTACTGTTTGGATGAGGAGTTTTTTACAGATTATTTGGAAGAATTGTCGCACAGAGCTATTCAAACCCAAGAAAATAGACTGGCCTTAGAAGGAGTAATAAAGGAGGTTTTTAGCTTTGGTGGATAGAAAGGGGGTAGTATTCAGGAAGCAAACTAACACCTGCACAGCGGCTAAACTCTGTCTGCTAAAACCTATTAGAGCCATGGATGCAAAGACAATTATATAAGTAGGAGAAAACATGCTTATCAAAGTAGAAGTCTTTGGTTTAACCATGGATCCGGTAAGTAATTCTCCCATTGTTATCTTAAAAACAGTAGAGGGAGAGGAAGCCTTGCCCATCTGGATTGGCATTCTTGAGGCGACGGCTATTGCCAGCGTATTAGAGGACGTTAAGTTTTCGCGCCCCATGACCCATGACCTTCTCAAAATTACGATTGAGACTCTAGGTGCGAAAGTGGAAAAAGTAGTTGTTTGTGATCTGCGGGAGAATACATATTATGCCCTGATTTATCTAAAGGCAGGTGATAAAGTTTATGAGATAGACGCCAGACCAAGTGATGCCATTGCCCTAGCCTTACGCACCGATGCCCCTATTTTTGTAGATGAAAAGGTGTTTACCAAAACAAAAGAGGCTGTAAAAGAAACCCGAAAGGACCAAAGCACAAGTGATGAAGAAAAGAAGTGGGAAGAGATCCTAGAAAACCTCTCCCCTGAAGACTTTGGCAAGTATAAGATGTAGAGATAACATGCTTAAGATAATTAATTGGATTTTGCTTATCGGATATATTAGTTTGATTTTTTTTCTTTTCAAGTCAAAGTCAACTGCCTAGGGTGGTAACCAGTTTTAATGATAAAGTATTGCATACATTGGAGTACTTCTTTTTAGGTATCCTATTTGTGAGAGTCTTACGGGTATTTTTCCAAGCTCTCTTTTGAACGGGTGCTTGTGTACACTGTTTTATTTTGTTTTATATGCGGACTTAGCGATGAGTTTCACTAGAGTTTTGTTTCAGGACGGGAAGCAAGTTTTTATGATACCTTGGCGGATGGATGATATAGGGAATTTTTTAGGAGTTATAGGATGGAGGTTGTTATGTCTTATCCAATGATTGATCTGCACACACATTCTGTCTTTAGTGATGGGGAGCTTATTCCCTTTGAACTCTGCCGCCGGGTAGAGGTGATGGGGTATGGTGCTATTGCCATTACTGACCACGCCGATGCCTCTAATTTAGAAATGATTATCAGTAATCTTAAAAAGGCAGCCGCTGCCTGGAATGAGGTAAGTCCCAACATAAAGCTCATTCCAGGGGTAGAGCTAACCCATGTTCCACCTGTTTTGATTAAGTCTCTAGCGAAAAAGGCAAGGGAATTGGGAGCAAAGATTGTCGTGGTGCATGGAGAAACAATTGTAGAACCAGTTGCGCCTGGCACAAACCGGGCCGCCCTTGAGGCAGATATTGACATTTTGGCCCATCCTGGACTTATCTCAGAAAAAGAGGTAATTTTGGCGAGGGAGCGCGGTATTTGTCTTGAAATATCTGGCCGTAAAGGTCATTGTTATACCAATGGCCATGTCGCCCGGCTGGCCAAAAAGGTTGGGGCAAAATTAGTACTTGATTCGGATGGGCATGCCCCAGGGGATTATTTAGACTATGAACTGGCAAGACAGATAGTACTGGGAGCAGGGCTTGAAGAAGAGGACTTTAAAAAAATGCTTAAAAACAGTTGGGAAATGGTGGAAAGAGTTTTAAAAAATGAATAGGTTAGTAGATTTTTAAGTGTTAGACTTAATAAACTATAACTAACACATAAGCTTTAAGATAAGGAGTGATTATGCAGAAAAGAATTTTGTTGGTGTTGTTGGTTATAGCTATTAGCAATGTGTGTTTTAGCTATCAAAAGGCAAGTTCTTTGACGGATAAGGAGATCATTGAACGCTTGACCAGACTTGAAGAAGGGCAGAAGGCGATTAATCAACGGTTAAATGAGATGAATAAGCGCATAGATATGTTAGCTAGTTTAATATATGTCATCATTGCAGGCATTTTTGGTTTAATTGGTTTTGTGGTGTGGGACAGAAAGAGCATGGCGGAGCAGGTAAGAAGGCAGTTAGAGGAGAGTAAGATAAGGGATGTGATTTTGGCCCTTAGGGAATATGGGCGAGAGCATCCAGAGTTTGAAGAGGTGTTAAGAAGGTTTGATTTGCTTTAAGGGAGGACTATGTCTTTTAAGGATTTTCTTTCCCAACTAAAAGGCCCCTCACGCTATTTGGGTAATGAAATAAACAGTGTGCACAAGAATCCAGCCAAGGCCCAGGTGAAGTTTGCCCTTTGCTTCCCTGATCTTTATGAAGTGGGCATGAGTCATCTGGGTATTCAGATTCTTTATTTTATTCTTAATCAAGATGAGCGGGTAATATGTGAACGTGTATTTGCCCCGGATACCGATTTAGAGGCCCTGCTTAAAAAACACAGGGTGCTTTTGGGAACCTGGGAGTCAGGCATTCCGCTAAAGGAGTGTGATATAATTGGTATCAGCCTGCAGCACGAGCTTTGCTATACCAATGTCCTAAATATTCTCCATTTAGGAGGTATTCCTATTTATGCCCGGCAGCGGGATGAACGTTATCCTCTAATCTACGCCGGAGGGCCCGTAGCAGTCAATCCAGAACCCTTAAGCCCATTTATGGACGGATTTTTTATTGGCGATGGAGAAGAGTCTATTATTGAGATGGTAGATGTTTATCTTGAATGGAAAAAAAGCGGTGGTAAGAGAGAAGAACTTTTGGCTGCCATGGTAGAAAGGGTGCCTGGATTTTACCTGCCCTTTGCCTTCTTCCCCCGCTATCATATAGATGGCACCTTAAAAGAGATTGAAGAACTCATTCCTGGTTATCATAAAGTCAAACGTCGGATTATTCCAGATCTAAATAAGGCCTATTTTCCTGTGGCCCCTATTGTGCCTTATCACAAGCCAGTACACGACCGTCTTTCTATTGAAGTAGCTAGGGGATGTACACAGGGTTGTCGCTTTTGCCAGGCTGGTTTTATCTACCGGCCAGTGCGAGAACGGTCACCGCAGAAGGTGTTAGAATTAGTAGAAGAGGGTCTAAAACATACAGGTTATGAAGAGGTTTCTTTGCTCTCTTTAAGTATTGGCGATTATCGCCCGCTAAGGGAGCTTTTACCTGTGTTGATGGATAGGTTGAGTAAAGAGGGCATTGCTTTAAGTCTGCCTAGCCTTCGGGTAGGGACCATCACGCCAGAGATGATGGAGCAGATTAGCCGGGTGCGCCGCACTGGTTTTACCATGGCCCCAGAGGCAGGTACTCAGGAGATGCGCAACCGCATTAACAAAAAGATCAAAGAAGAAGACCTCATTGAAACAGCCAAGGAGGTCTTTGCGCGCAAGTGGCCGGCCTTAAAGCTCTATTTTATGATCGGTTTACCTCAAGAAACCCAAGAAGACATAGAGGCCATTGCCGAACTGGCTAGACGTTTAGTAAAACTGGGAAAACATAAGTATCAGGTGACCATTAGTGTGTCTACCTTTGTCCCTAAGGCTCATACGCCCTTTCAATGGGAAAGACAAATCTCTCTAGAGGAAAGCCGAGAAAAAATCAAGTTTTTACGCAAGATGGCCTGGCGCTATGGCTTTCGGGTTAGGTGGCATGAACCAGAGCAGAGTTTTTTAGAGGGTGTATTTTCGCGTGGAGATAGAAGGCTACATGAAGTCATCTTTAGGGCCTGGCTAAAAGGGGCGCGTTTTGATAGCTGGCGGGATCGGTTTCAATTCTCTATTTGGAAAGCAGCCTTTGAAGACGCCAGGCTTGATCCCTATTTTTATCTCTCTGAAAGGAGTAAAGACGAAATTTTACCCTGGGAACGCATTGATATCGGCGTAAGCTGGGAATTTTTATGGCAAGAAAGACTGAAGGCACAACGGGGAGAAATTACGCCTGATTGTCGTTATGACGGCTGCCAGCAGTGTGGTCTTTGCGATTTTAAACAAATTAAACCAGTACTTCATAAAACACCTATTGTACTTGAAATTTCATCTGAACGCACATCTACACATCCACACATCCCCACATCTATACATAAATACCGTCTTACCTTTAGTAAACTGAATGAAGCCAAGTATTTTGCCCATTTGGAAATGGTTAACATTTTTCACCGGGCCTTTAGAAGGGCTGGATTTAAATTGGTGCACAGTCAGGGCTTTCATCCTCTACCCAAGATAAGTTTTGCCGTGGCCTTACCAGTTGGAGTAGAGAGCCTAGCCGAAACTATGGATGTGGAAATATATGGAGATTATGATGAAAAGGATATTCCAGGCAAACTCAATCCGCAGCTTCCTGCTGGTTTAAGAGTGCTTTTGTGCGAGAAGGTACCTCTTAACGCCAAGCTTACCCCTCCCTCGGCCCAAAGGTTTGTGATTGAGGGTAATGGCATAAAAATAGATCCAACGAAGGTAGAGGCCTTTCAAAATAAAAGTGAATTTAAGTGGCAAGTGTTACGTAAGGGCAAGGTGCGTCAAATAGACATCAAAAAGTTGGTTAAAGAAGTTGCCCTTAAGGGTGACCACAAGCTTGAGCTGACTTTGGCCTTGACCAAGGAAGGAGGCATTAAAATTACAGAAGCCTTAATGGCCATTTTAGGATTAGAAAAAGGGCAAATTCACCGCCTTCAGATCCTAAAAGTAGGGGTTATTCCATGATTGCTGAACTAGCCTTAAATGTGCGCCCACACGAAATCAGGCTGGCTGTGTTGGAAGATGGTCAGGTGGTTGAATATTACATTGAACGCACCCTTGAACCTGGTTTGGTAGGTAATATTTATCGGGGGCGGGTATTAAGGGTGTTGCCAGGTATGGAGGCAGCCTTCGTGGACATTGGCTTGGATAAGGCGGGTTTTTTATATGTCTCAGACGTTCTACCCAATGTCTGGGACTTAAACGGAGAATTTATCCCTTTGCTGAGTGGGAAAAAGGAATACCGTATTGAAACCCTTTTACAACAGGGACAGGAGGTCTTAGTGCAGGTAGCGCGTGAGGCTATTAGCACCAAAGGTCCAAGGCTTACTACCCGCATTACCTTACCTGGACATTATCTGGTGCTTTTGCCCTTTTTTGACTACATCGGCATTTCTAGACGCATAGAAGAAGATGAGGAACGGGAAAGATTGAGACAAATTGTAGCCTCTGCCAAACCAGAAGGGGTAGGTTTTATCATCCGCACGGCCTCTAAGGGGGTAGAGCCAGAAAAAATTGTGCATGAAATGCATAAGTTAATTGCCCTTTGGAAAAAGATCTTAGAAAAGAAAAAGAATGTCCCGCTACCCGGGTTGATCTATCCAGAACCAGATTTAGCCCTGCGTGCCTTAAGAGACTTTTTTGGCCATGAGACCCGACGTTTGATTGTAGACGATAGAAAAGCCTATGAACGCCTCCTAGAATATGCTAAGACTTTTTTACCGCATCTGCAATATGCCATTGAGCTTTATGAAGGCGAAGAGCCACTTTTTGAAAAATTGGGCGTGGAGAAAGTAATCAAACAAGTCATGCAGCCAACGGTTTCCCTTAAATCTGGTGGTTATATTGTCATTGAAAAGACAGAAGCTCTGGTAGCCATTGATGTTAATACCGGCAGTTTTGTCGGTGAGGATAATCTAGAAGAAACTATTGTCCAAACAAACTTAGAAGCCGCACAGGAGATTGCCAGGCAGCTCCGCCTGCGGGATTTGGGAGGTATTATTATTATTGACTTTATTGACATGCAAAGGGAAGAAGATAAAGAGCGGGTGCTAGCCTCTTTGGAAGAGGCCTTAAAACGTGATCGGAGTAAGACCAAGGTCTGCCAGATGTCTGAGCTGGGTTTGGTAGAGATGACCCGTAAACGCACGCGGGAGGATTTGGTAGAATATCTCTGTGAGCCTTGTCCTTATTGCCATGGTAGGGGATTTGTTAAAACGAGACGCACTATTTGTTATGAAATTATTCGTGAATTGGACAAAATTCACACCGTTGCCCGCAAGATAGGTATCAAGGCTCATCCTGACTTAATTCATTACATTAATGAAAGGGAAGGAAAGACCTGGCAGTTGGCCTTAGAACGCCTAGGAAGGCCTGTGGAGTTTATCTCGGTTCCACATTTCCATATTGAAGATTATGAAATTATTGAAATTTGGTAAAAGATTTCTTAAATGCTTAAGACCAAGGGCTAATACAGGCCAACGCGGTGAAAGACTAGCACAGAGATTTTTAAAAAGGCAGGGATATAAAATTCTGGCCACTAATTACCAGAACAAATTAGGGGAAATAGACATTATTGCCCAGGATAGAAATACGGTGGTGTTTGTAGAAGTAAAGACAAGAAGGTCTACACGCTTTGGGTTAGGTAAAGAAGCGGTAGATAGACATAAACAGAGACAAATTGTAAAGGTTGCTCAAGTATATTTAAAACAGCACTGTCCAGGACAAGATGTAAAAGTCAGATTTGATGTAATAGGGGTTGATTTGGAAAAAGAAGAAATTGAGCTGATAAAAAATGCCTTTGAGACAGCTTGACAAAAGGTAAGATGCCTAACCCAGGTACTCTTTATATCGTTTCTACCCCTATCGGCAACTTAGAAGATATAACCCTACGGGCCTTACGGGTGTTAAGGGAAGTAAATGTTATTGCCGCCGAAGATACTCGCCAGAGTCGCAAGCTGTTATCCTATTATGAAATAAAAACTCCCCTGATTAGTTATCGAGAAGAAAATAGAGAAAAACAGGGGAAATACATCTTGCGGTTATTAAAAGAAGGTAAAGACGTCGCCTTGATTAGCGATGCTGGTACCCCCTGTTTATCTGATCCAGGCGTGCACTTGGTTAATCTCGCCCTTGAAGCAGGGATAAGAGTTTCACCTGTGCCTGGGCCCTCTGCTGTTGTTGCGGCCTTGAGCGCAGCTGGAGTTCCTACCCATCCCTTTTTATTCCTGGGCTTTTTACCTCAAAGAAAGGGAAGAAGGCGAAGGCTTTTTACGGAGTTAAAGAAATTGCCCTATACAATTGTCTTTTATGAATCTCCCCATCGTTTTAAGGATACTTTAAACATTTTGGTTGAAATTATGCCTAACTCTTTGGTAGTAGCAGCTAGGGAGTTAACAAAACTTTATGAAGAAATTAAGAGAGGAAGCCCAGCCGAACTTTTAGAATATTATAGCCGAAAAGGAATCAAAGGAGAATTTACGGTAATAGTGACAAACAAAAAACTTGACTATTGAAATTAAACAAGATAGAAGAGGTAGCATGGAGTTGGATCATGCATCACAAGATATCCTAAAGCAACTTAAGAAAACAGAAGATATATATCGGCTATTATTTGAAGCAGCCAATGATGCCATTCTCTTTATGGAATGGGACAAAATCATTGACGCCAACCAAAAGGCTGTTCAGCTTTTTGGGTGTAAAAATAAGGAAGAACTTATTGGTAAGAGTCCGGTTGATTTTTCTCCCCCTTACCAACCTGATGGAAAGAGCTCTAAAAGGGCAGCGCGGGAGATATTAAAGGAGTTGCTTAAAACGGATGCAGTCTTGTTTGAGTGGGTAAATGTGCGTAAAGATGGTACAGCATTTTTTTCGGAAGTAAGTTTGGGGTCTTTTAAAGAAGGAAAAAGAAGGATTGTCTTAGCTATCTTTCGGGACATAACTGAACGCAAACGTTTAGAGGAAGAATACATCCGAACCCGTCAATTGGAGACTATTGGCACAATGGTCGGCGGTATTGCTCATGAATTTAATAATATCCTTAATGTCGTTCTTGGAAGTGCCGAAATTCTTCATAAAAAAATTCATGATCCTAAACTCAAACACTGGCTAGATGTAATTATCAACCAAAGTCAAAAAGGAGCGTCCTTGGTAGCCCAACTCCTTGGTTTTTGCCGAAGAGAGCCAATAAAGCCAAGTCCTCTGGACATCTTGCCGTTAGTAAAAGAAACGGTCAAGATTTTGAAACGCATTTTGCCAGAAAATATAGAAATAAATTTTTATTACAATCCTCAGACTCAATATGTCGTTTGCACCTCTCCTGTTGATATGCAAGAAATTTTGATGGATCTGGCAGCTAATGCCAGAGATGCTATGCCCCAAGGAGGAAAGCTAAAAATTGCCTTAGATAAAAAGAAAATAAAAGGAAGAGAATATATTGTCCTTTCTGTCCAAGACACAGGCGTAGGTATGTCAGAAGAAGTTCTACGCCGAGCGTTTGATCCTTTCTTTACCACCAAACCAAAGGGAAAAGCAGTAGGTCTAGGCCTAACGCGTGTTTATAACATGGTTAGACAACACAAGGGATTTATTGAATTAAAGAGTAAAATGGGAAAAGGAACTACTGTTACTATATATCTACCTATGGTAGAAATCAAACAAGAACCTATTGACAAGCCTGTTGCGGCAGCTATAGATAAAAAAGTAGCCATTTTGGTAATGGAGGATGATCCGGCTGTGCTTGAAGTATTAAAAAATATCCTTAGTTCGGCCGGATATGAGGTAGTAACGGCTAGAAATGGAAAGGAAGGGCTAGAGCTATATGAAAAGTTAAAAGATAAGATTAAAGTAGTTGTAACTGATATTGTAATGCCAAAACTTGATGGAATTTCTTTTTATAAAAAGGCTAAAAAGCTAAATCCCGACCTAAAAGTCCTTTATATTACGGGATATAGCATTGCCAATTTTTTAGGAAAAAAGGAAGGTATGGTTGAGGTGATGCAAAAGCCGATTGTCTCAGCCCGATTAATTAATAAAGTAAATAAGTTGTTGGAGAAAGATGTTTAAGAACAAGATTATCCTAGCCGTAGATGATGAGGAGTTTAACTTACAATTAATAGAAGAATTTCTGGGGAAGCAGTATATCATTATTCGGGCTACCAATGGACAAGAGGCTTTAGAAAGGATCAAACAGACTATGCCTGACTTGATCCTGCTTGATATAAGCATGCCTGTGATGGATGGCCTGCAATTTTTAAGAAAATTTAAGCCGGTTTTAGAACAAAAACATATTCCTGTTATCATTCTTACCGGTTTTCCAGATAGAAACAACAAACTTACGGCCCTTTCCCTTGGCTGCTGGGACTTTATCTCTAAGCCGATTGATTTTGTTGAGTTAGAATTAAGGGTAAAAAATGCCCTGGAATTAAAGTCCTATAAGGACTCTTTGGAAGAAAGAATTGAACAGAGAGCAAAGGAACTCAAGGGAGCCTATGAAAAGATAAAAAAGACCCAGCTTGAAATTGTAAGAAGATTGGGTAAAGCGGCAGAATTTAGGGATGATGAGACCGGAGATCATATTCTTCGGACAAGTAAGTATGTCCGGATTTTAGCTCAAGAGATTGGTCTGCCTTCGCATGAGTGTGAACTTCTCTATCATGCTGCCCCGATGCATGACATTGGCAAGATTGGTATTCCAGACATGATTCTACTTAAACCAGGACAATTGACAAAGGAAGAATTTGAAATCGTAAAGCTCCATACTACCATTGGGGCCGAAATTCTCTCTGGCACCGATTTACCTTTGCTAGAAAAGGCTAAAGAAGTAGCCCTTACCCATCACGAAAGATGGAATGGAACGGGTTATCCCAAGGGTTTAAAAGGAGAAGAAATACCTCTTTCTGGAAGAATTATGGCCATTGCCGATGTCTTTGATGCCTTATCCAGTGATCGTGTTTATAAAAAGGCATGGCCATTAGAAAAGGCATTGGATTACATGAAAAGAAATGCAGGTACCCAGTTTGATCCCAATCTTGTGAGCGTATTTTTTGAAACTTTAGATGAGATTTTGTCTATTAGACAACAATATCAAAACCCTACTGTAAAACCAAAACTTATAGATATTCTTGAGAGAATAAAAGAATATCGCACAAAATTTTTGAAAATTTCATAGAAAAAATCATTTTTATAACTACAGCTGAGCCGTCGGTGGCAAAGCTTTATAAAAATTAATTTCTTTGCTATAATAAATTTTTAGCAAAACCAATTTCTGGAGGTAATCAAAATGGGGGAGATTATAATAAAAGTCCCAGGAGATGTAAGAGAGGTTGTTGAAGTGAATTTACCGTTTGACAAGATTTTTGACATAATAAAGAAAGAGGTAAAAAAAGAAAAAATTAAACAACTTGTAGAAAAAACTTTCAATACTCTAAGAGAAAACAAAACGTTAGAGATGCAACTTGAGAAAGAGTGGCATGAACAATGAAAGCTTTTTTAGATAGTAGTATCTTTATAGAAAATCTTAAAGGCAATCCAAAAGCTAAACAGATATTTTTAGAAGTTGTGGAATTTTTTGATTGTTTTATTAATGGGATTGTCTTTTCAGAGGTTACTTATAAAGTGCTTGGCTTAAAAGCAGGAGTTTCACCTTTGACTTTAAAAGCAAAGAAGAAATAAGGAAAATCTTAGAAAAACCTGATGTTTCTCTTTATTTTAAGGCTCTTACAAGTTTTGAGAATCTAAGTATTGATAAAGAAATTTTTTATTTGTCTATTGAATTAATGAAGAAACATAATCTACTTTCAAACGATGCCTTAATTTTAGCAACTTGTAAGTATTATAGAATTAAATACTTAATTTCTATAGACACATCTGACTTTAAAGAGCCATGCGAAAAGGAAGGAATTGTTTTAATTAATTCTGTTGAAAAGTTGAAAGAAGTTTTAAATCAATAAAACTAACATCTAACATCAACCAAACCGTTAGCGACAAATCTTTATAGTTGGTTGTAATAAGGCTATAAGTTACAAAATTTCTGGAGGTAATCAACTATTTTTTAATAGAAAAGTAAAGCAAAGGAGATTCCTCTGGTGTCCTGGTTCTTTTGGGCCCTTTTTTCGGCCCTCTCTTTGGCCACGGCCGATGCCTTGACCAAAAAATATTTAAAAGGCCTTTCGGCCTGGCAAATGGGAGCGGTAAGGATTGGTTATACGGTTTTCTTTCTCCTACCTCTTTTGTTTTTTACTCCCTGGCCACATTTACAGAAACAATTTTGGTACACATTGGCAATGCTTTATCCCTTAGAAATCACTGCCCTGTTTTTATACATGCTGGCCTTAAAAAAATCTCCTTTATCGCTATCCCTTCCCTTTCTTTCCTTTACGCCTGTTTTTCTTATCTTTACCGGTTGGCTTATCTTGGGTGAAAGACCTAACTTTTGGGGTCTGCTAGGCATTCTTTTGGTTGTAGGAGGCAGTTATTTGCTTCTTTTGCCTCCGCAATGGTTTGATGTAAAGGTGTTTTTACGTAATTTTGGGCAAGAAAAGGGCTCGGTGCTCATGCTTTTAGTGGCCTTTATCTATGCCATTACCTCCGCCTTGGGAAAAAGGGCAATCCTTTACTCAAGCCCCGTATTTTTTGGTATCTTTTATTACCTAGGTTTAAGTATCTTTTTCATCCCTTCTTATGTGCGCCAACCCATCTTGCGCCAAAAACATATCTTACCTGTTGGTCTTGCCATAGGGCTTTTGACGGTTTTAATGATCATCAGCCATGTCATTGCCATTAGCCAGACAAAGGCCGTGTATATGATCAGCGTAAAACGCCTTAGCCCGCTCTTTGGCGTGATTTATGGTGGCATTCTGCTTAAAGAAAAACACATTAAACTCCGCTTATTGGCGGCTAGCTGCATGTGTCTGGGAGCAATCATTATCTATGTATGGGGAATGAGATGAAGCACTACAAGATCCCTACTTGGCCAGAGGAAGAAAGGCCACGCGAAAAACTATTGAAATTTGGTCCAGGGCAACTGACAGATACCGAACTCCTTGCCATCCTCATTGGCAAGGGCACAAAAGAAAAGACTGCCGTAGACCTGGCCAGAGAATTACTAATCAAATTTGAAGATCTGAACAATTTGGCCAGCCGTAGCCCTGAAGAATATTGTCAGTTAAAAGGTATGGGTCTAACCAAGGCCGCAACCCTAGCTGCAGCCTTTGAACTAGGCAGGCGTTTGCAAGTAAAGAAACACCCCTTAAAAACCTTTAAAAGCCCAGAAGATGTAGCCGCGGTTTATTTACCCTTAATGTGCCATTTAAAAAAGGAAGTGTTTAAAGTGTTACTTCTAAACAATGCCAACCAGCTTATAAAAGAAATAACTGTTTCTGAAGGTATTTTAACCGCCAGCCTTGTCCATCCGCGTGAGGTTTTCCGCCAAGCCATAATTGAGACAGCTAAAGCCGTTATTCTCATGCATAACCATCCTAGCGGTAACCCTGAGCCCAGTAAAGAGGATGTAAAAATTACCGCCCAACTTGTAAAGGCTGGAGAAATTATTAGCATCCCTGTTCTTGATCACATTATCCTTGCAGGAGATACCTTCTTTAGCTTTGCCGAAAGGGGAATGTTGAAATAATCTCTTTTTTTCTGTGTAATCCTCCTACAAAGCATATTTTAGATTAAATTAAATGCTTGACAAGAGTTTTTAATTCTTTTATAAATTTTGCCAAACTTTCATTACATTTTGGGAAGTTAAAATTATGAAAAGGTATTTTAAGTTATTTTAATACTTTTTATACCTTTTTTAGTAAGAGCTGAGGAAGTGTTTGATCTAGGAGAGGTAGTAGTAACGGCTGAGGAAGAGGCGGTGGCAGAGGCTACAACCGTGACTGAAATTACAGCAGAAGATATTCAGGCCCGTGGGTGTGAAACGGTAGCTGAGGCCCTGGAACTTATTCCTGGTGTAGATGTGGAAATGGGTGGTAAGGGAGAAATGCATGTGTATATAAGAGGCTTTGAGCAAGGAGATGTAAAAGTACTTATAGACGGCGTGCCTGCCTATGAGACTTATTTTCGCACATTGGATTTAAGTCAGTTTCCAGTAGAAAGCATTGCCAAGATAAAGGTTATCAAAGGAGCGTCTTCAGTCCTTTATGGCGCAAACACCATGGGTGGAGTGATCAATATCATCACGAAAAAAGGCAGTCCTAAACCTTCGGCTTCGGCAAAGGCCGCTTTTGGTGATTACAGCACCCAGCACTATGCCTTGAATCACGGCTGGCAAATAGGAGATATCAATTACTTTTTCACCTATGCCTATCAAAAAAGTGATGGCTTTAGGCTTTCCAGCCATTTTGATCCTAATGATGCTAATGTTGGTGTTAATTCTCCCTATCAAGAAGATGGAGGTAAACGGGATTTAAGTGGTTATGAAAAACATGCTTTCAATGCCAAAATCGGTTATGATAAAGACAACACAAAGGTTTATCTCTCCTTTGACTATCACAACAACGAACGGGGTATTCCTACAGAATACTACCGTTACTGGCGTTTTATTGACTGGGATGAATGGCACTTAAACCTGGTAGGAGAACAAAAGTTTGGAGATAACCTTAAATTAAAGGCGCGTGTTTTTTATGTAGACCACGAAGATACCATTGCTAGCTATACAGACAAGACCTGCACCACTTTAGGTGGAAAGTGGTTTGACAAGAGTGCTTATGACGATTACAGTGCTGGTGGAGAAATGCAGGCGCATTTGAAAACTGGTAACTTTAATCTTTTAAAGTTGGGTTTTAATTACATCTTTGATCAGCACAAGGAACAGACCTACTTTGTTAACTCTGGCTGGACACCTGAAGAAACCTATGAAACAGCAACCTATACCTTTGCTATTGAAGATGAAATCTACCTTGGTCCCTGGTCAGTTGTAGCTGGTTTAAGCTATGACCGGTTTGATCCCATAAAATCAGCTGGTACACCTCCGGGAAATGATATTGATACCGTTAATCCGCAAATTGGTATTGTTTACACATTGAATCAAACGACAAAGTTTCACACCTCTCTGGGTAAGAAAACTAGATTCCCACACATGAAGGAACTCTTTAGTGATAGAGATGGTAATCCTAATTTAAAACCGCAGCGTACCCTTGCCTTTGAGATAGGGGCAGATAAATATTTTGAATGGGAGGAAATAAGTGGTAGCTTAAGTATTGTTTATTTTTACAATCGGATTCGGGACATGATTTATAAGCCCTCTAAGAAAGAATCATATCAGAACATCGGAAAAGCTAGAATTCAAGGTGTAGAAGCAAGCCTGCAACTTATGCCTACAGATAACTTGTGGACAGAATTTAGTTATACCTATCTATGGACAAAGGATGATGAAAACGCACGTCCATTAGATGAGAGGCCAGAGGACAAACTTAGTTTGGACATCCGGTATCACTTTAATTTTGGACTAAGCATTAACACCCAAATGATCTATGTACATCGGCAATATACTGATGACGCTACTAGAATTCTACCTGATTACTTCCTCTTAAATGCTAAAATAACTCAGAAAGTTATGAAACACTGGCTTTTCTTTGCGCAGGTAGAAAACCTTACAGATGTCAACTATGACGAGGGCAATGGCCCTATGCCTGGAAGAAACTTTTTAATTGGTGTTGGAGCCAAGTGGTAATGGATATGGCTTTCTTTTCTTTATGCTTTTACGTTGGGCTAGCTGGTTATACAGCTAGCCTTGTCTTTTTTTCTTATAAAAAAGAAAAGGGTAGGGAAGTTATTTTTCTCGTTTGGTTTTATCTCTCATACCCTGAGTTTAATCGCACGCGCTTGGCTTATTGGTATTTTTACCCCTAATGCCATGTTTAACGAGGTTTTCTTTTTGCCTTGGTGTTTGGCCTTTTTGGGTGTAGTTTTAAGAGTCTCAGAAGACAAAAAGGAATTTTTCTACCTTCACCTAAACAAAATACCATCCTTTCTTCTTTATTTTTCTTGTTTGAAGTTCTTGCCCATGCCTGTTTTATCTTAGGGGCATGGTTTGCCTTGTGTTATTTAAGAGGTAAAACTTTTTATAAAGAGTTTGATACCTTAATTGTCTTTGGATTTGTATTTTACACCATTGCCCAAGTAGTGGGGGCCTATTGGTGTTATCTTGGCTGGGCAACTCCCTTCCACTGGGGAGATAGACACTTACAGTCTGCCTCTCTTTGGTGCTATTATGCGGCTTATTTACACCTGAAGTTTTTGCCTAATGGAAATATAAAAAACAAGGCAATATTTGCCTTACTGGGTCTTGGGTTAGTTCTTCTCTTTAGTTATGGCGGGCAATTAAAAGAAATACACCTTCCACGCTTAGGGGCTTGAGGTTGCTAAAAAGAATCTTTCAAATTTTAGGCAGTATCAAACTGGCCTTTTATCTCCTTTTGTGTATCGCCCTAACTTTGGCTATAGGGAGTTATTATGCAGCTTTTTATCCTAAGGTTTTTAAGGCATTAAATAAATATCTGTTTTTAGAATGGTTACAGGTTTATGGACAGAAAAATACAGATAAAATATGGTGGCTGTTTCTTCTTTTCCTGCTTTTATTTGGATTAGCCATAAATACTCTCATTTGCACTCTAAATAAACTTGCCTATTTTTGGAGAAAGCGAAAACAATTTACTTTTAGAGAAATTATTTATAAAATGACTCCTTCTATTGTTCATCTCTGCTTTTTCCTTGGGCTTTTCGGTCATCTTCTGAGTATGACTATTGGTATTAACCAAACTTTACCCATCAAGTTGGGCAAGGAAATAGACCTAGCTGCCGGGGTAAAGGGTAAAATCGTAGGTCAAAATTGCGTTTATTACCCCTTAGAAGCGCAGCAAATAAAGGTTAAAGGGCTTCTGAAACAATGCCGTATTTCTCTAGAAATAGCCAATTCTTCTGATAAAAGATTAATCCAAATCAGCTTTCTTCACCCTGTCTCTTGGCATGGGCTTAGTTTTTATCTGGACAAAGTAAAGACAAACGATCGTTATGTCTGTTTAAATCTTGTGGTAAAAAATGATCCTGGGGCAAAGTTAACCCTTATTTCCGATGCAATGATGTGTATGTTGATGGGATGGTATTTCATGGTGTTATATTATCCTAAAAGGAGGAAAAGAGAATGAAAAAAGTCATTTTTATCGGAATGTTAATTAGTCTTTTGTTTGCTTCAAGAGTCTGGGCAGGAATGCCTATACTTCAAATTACAGGCAGTGTTAAGCATGATTTAATCCTTAGCGTTAACGACTTGTATCAATTCCAATCTGTGCAAGTGCGTTTGAATGAAGTTACAAGAGAGGGTGAATTTAAAGGAGTATTTCTTTACCGAGGTGTTCCTTTGCAGACTTTATTAGAAGTAGCTCAAATTCAAAAGAAAAATTCAGACTTTAATAAACCTGTTGATTTGGCAATTGTAATAACTAACAAATCCGGTCAAAAAGTTTTACTTTCATGGGGAGAAATTTTTTATCATAATCCAGCCGCGATAATCATTGCTTATACCGCCATGCCCATTATGCCCCATAAAAAATGTCAAGATTGCCACAGGCCTTCCTTTTATCAGCCATATCTCAAACCTCTTAAGCGTCATATAGGTTTTCCTAGACTAGTTATCGCCAATGATTTTTATACAGATAGATGTTTAGAGGAGATAACCAAAATTGAAGTAGTTGATTTAAAACCCAAAATAGAAACAAAGCGGACAAACAAGTTGTTTTCTTCCCAATTTACAGTTGTAGTAAATAAAAAGGAGGTTTTGAAAATATCTGATTTATCTAATTTTGCCCACAAAACATATAAAATCAAGGTCGTAGGGGAAGGAAAGGGGTATCATGGGGTAAAAACCTTTAGTGGAGTGCCTTTGGTTGATATACTGAAAAAGGCAGGTATGAAAGAAGGTTTAAATGCGGCTATCTTGATTTCTGCCCCCGATGGCTATCGCTCTTTTATCTCAGCCGGAGAATTGTTTTTAACTACCTCTGGGCAAAAAATTATAATTGCCGATAAGTGTAATGGGCATCCCTTGCAAAAGGATGGAAAATTTATCTTAGTTTTGCCTGATGACCTGTTTGCCGACAGGTGGGTAAAGGCAGTTGCAAAGATAGAGGTAATTGAGGTAAACTAGAAAACCTCTACTATTTGAGGAAGAGAGATGCTAGAGCTTTTTTTCAAAGGCGGCCTTTTGATGTATCCTATTCTTCTATGTTCTATCGTTGCCCTTGCCATCATTCTGGAAAGGACGTTTTGCCTTCTTTATTTAAAGAAACATGGATTGGTTGAAAAACTAACTTCTATAAAGGCATTAATTGAAGAACAAAAATTAGAAGCAGCGCAAAAAAAGGCGTCTTTAATACCACATCCTTTAATAAAGGAATTAGGCCATTCTTTGGCCAATAATCCCCGTCGTAGCGTGATGGAAAAAGTATTGGCCCATCTTGGTCAAAAGGAGGTCAGGAAGGCAGAAGCAAGGCTTACAGTGCTGGCAACGATTGCCAATATTTCTCCACTTTTGGGCTTACTTGGCACGGTCATTGGAATGATTAAGGCCTTTATGGTCGTGCAGTCCATGGGCAATAAGGTAAGTGCGGCCATGCTGGCTGGGGGCATTTGGGAGGCCATGCTTACGACGGCCTTTGGCCTCAGCGTCGCCATTCCTACCCTTATATGTTATGATTATTTTATAAGTCAGGCCAATGATTATGCCACTCAACTTGAGGATTGTTTGAATGAAATTTTAAATTTACTTGAAAAGCAAGGCTTTTTTAGGAGTGAAACTTTTAAAAATAAGTGAACAGGATGTTTAAAAGATTATATTTAAATAGCAATTTTCTATGCGAATGTCCATTATAATCTTACTCTTTATTTTGATTCTTGCAGCATTTTTATCTTTATTTTTAGGCACATTTCCCATATCTCCCGTAGAAATTATTTATACAATTATTGGGAAGAATGTCCCAGATACTTACCGTACCGTTATTTATGATATAAGGCTGCCAAGGGTGTTATTTGCAGTCGCTGTTGGTAGTGGATTAAGTGTAGCTGGGGCTTCCTATCAAAGCATATTTAAAAATCCTCTTGTGTCCCCCTATATCCTGGGTGTTTCATCTGGGGCTGCCTTTGGTGCAGCCTTAGCTATCCTTTTGCATCAGAATGTCTATGTCATGCAAACATTTGCTTTTTTCTTTGGTATCCTTGCCACATTGCTTGCGTATTTTTTGGCAAAAGAGAAGGGAAGAGTACCTGTTCTTAGTTTGGTCATTGCTGGTGTAATTGTAAACTCTTTTTTTCAAGCATTGGTAGGGATGGCAAAATACTTTGCTGATACACAGAATCAATTGCCTTCTATTGTCTTTTGGATTATGGGAAGTTTTTCTGGGGTTGATTGGGATAACGTAAGCGTTTTGATTGTCATCTTAGTAGGTATTGGCGTAATGTATGCTATAAGGTGGTATTTAAATATTATGTCTATGGATGATGAAGAGGCAAAATCTTTAGGAGTTGATGTAGACAAATTCAGAAAAGTGATCATTGTTGTTTCAACCCTTATTACTGCCTCAGCCGTAAGTGTAGTGGGCATAATTGGGTGGGTAGGGCTGATTATTCCGCATGTGTCTCGTTTAATTGTAGGGCCTGATAATGTAAAAGTAATTCCGGTAAGTATCCTGTTAGGAGGGTTATTTTTACTTATTGCCGACGATTTAGCTAGAACCATTACGACAGGAGAGATACCTATTGGGATCCTTACCTCATTAGTAGGAGCACCATTTTTTGCCTATTTATATCACTTACAAAGAAGATGAAGTTAAAGGTAAAAAATTTATATTTCGGGTATAAGAAATCATTTAAGGTACTGAAAGATATTACCTTTTCGCTAAAACAAGGGGAAATTTTTACACTTTTAGGGCCTAATGGATCTGGAAAATCTACTTTGTTAAAATGCATCAATAAACTGTTAAAACCTCAAAAAGGAGTGGTGTTTATAGGAGATAAAAACATAAACGAGTTGAACGAAAAGGAACTGGCAAGAGAAGTCTCTTACCTTCCTCAAGAGCATAATTCCTCATTTCCATATACGGTTTTAGACATCGTTCTAATGGGAAGGGCCCCTTATATTGGGTTATTGTCTTCGCCGTCTAAAAAAGATGTTATGATGGCCAAAAAGGCTATAGAAACTGTAGGTATGACTGATTTAATAAATAAACCATACACCGAATTAAGCGGTGGTCAAAAGAAGCTTGTATTAATAGCTAGGGCATTGGCTCAAGATGCAGAAATCCTGTTGTTGGATGAACCGACTAACCATTTAGATTTTAAAAATCAATATGTGATTTTAAGCCGGATCAAAAAACTGATTAAAAACAGAGGACTTTCTGCAATTATGACATTACATGATTCCAATCTGGCCATGATATTTTCAGATAAAGTTGCCATGCTCAAAAACGGAAAGATTATTGCCTATGGGCCTGTAGAAGAAGTCATGAATGAACGGAACCTTAAAGAACTTTATGAGATGGAGATAGAAATTTTCAATATAGAAAACCGTATGATAGTCTTACCTAAATTAAATACCCTAACAGAGAGATAAAATAGAGGTTGATGAAGAAATTAAAGCAATTAATGAAATATGGGTTTTGATAAAAAAATGTTGACAAGTTATGTTTTGATTTCATACTAATGGATGAAAAGAAAAAAGTATCCTAACGGATGGGCAAGTGGAAGTCCATATGAATATTACACAGTAGAGGATGCAGATGAAGCCATTAGCTGTGCAGAAAAAATTTTTAGGTTCTGTCAAGATATTTTGGCTAAATAAAAAAGAAATTTTGGAAGAGCTTAAAAATTTTTAAGTCATGATCTCCTTTAAAAGAAAAATAATTAAGCCAAGTCCTAATCTCACTCCCCTTATTGATATGGTTTTTCTTTTGCTTATTTTCTTTCTTCTTACGGCCAATTTTTTGCGCAATGAAGGCATATCGGTTAATCTGCCAGCGGCCAAAAGTGCTACCTTGCAGAATGAGACAAGCGAGATTACAGTGATCATTGATCCAAAAGGAAGGATTTTTATAGACCAAAGACAGATGGATTTGGCCAGTGTTTATCATTTCTTTTGTGAAAGGGTTAAGCGGGAGCAGAAGGTCACGGTTGTCATTAAGGCTGATAAGACAACACCAGTAGAGTGGGTGATTAAAGTCATGGATCGGGCAAAACTGGCAGGGATAAGAAAAGTCTTCATTGCTACAGAAAGGGAGATAGAATAGGCATCAGTGATAAATAATGGATAGATTGTTAAGCTTATGTTTGATCCTTTCCATTGCCCTGCATTTAGTGTTATTAAAGGGCATTCCCTTTGCTTTACCTAAGTATAGCTTAAATACACCTATTGAAATAGATTTAAAATTCTTGCCGTCAGCGTCTTCACCCAAAAAACTTCAAGGTGAAAAAAGAAAAGAAACTAAACAAAAAAATCAAAAAAGAATAGTCAAAGCTAGGCGTAAACCCAAAGTTAAACCTAAGCCTAAGCCAAAGCCAAAGCCAAAACCAAAACCAAACCCCAAACCTAAGCCAAAGTCCAGACCCAAACCCAAACCTAAACCAAAGCCTAAACAAATCTCTAAATTCAACTCCAACCCTACACCAAAACCTAAATCTGAGCCCTTAAAAGAGACACCTTCTAGCCAAGAAAAGCCCACTCCCCCAGCAAAACCAAATTTAGAAACACCTAAAACGCAACCAGAAGCATTATCTACAACCCTAGCCCAAGTTAACAAAATTAACACTGGCCTAAAAAACACCTCTGGAGTACAGGTATCTGACCATTCTTCAGAAAAAAGTTTTCTTAAAGTCTATTTAAATAGAGTCCGCCTACGCATTGAACAATACAAAGAATATCCCTTCTGGGCCAGACGGCATGGAATTGAAGGAAAAGTGATTGTAGTTTTTTCCTTAAAAAAAGACGGACAATTAGAAAGGCTTAAAATACAAAAATCATCGGGCTATTCTCTTTTAGACAAAGCCGCTATAAAGGCAATCAAAAAGGCTGCTCCTTTCCCTGCCTTTCCGCCAGGATTGAATAAAGAAATTATTACTTTGAAAATACCAATCTATTTTTATCTTGAGTAAACATAAAGATTTAAGGCTTGCTTAATATTTCAAGCCTTACCCTGGCCGTTCCCTTTTCAAGCATGCCAATCTTTTTGGCTGCAGCGTAAGAAAGATCAATAATACGTCCCTTTTTAAAAGGACCCCTGTCATTTATGCGCACGACTACGCTTTTGCCGTTTTCCAAATTAATGACTCGCACATAAGTACCCAAAGGCAAAGTTCTATGGGCTGCTGTGTAGGCATACATATTGTAAATTTCACCGCTAGCCGTGCGTCGTCCGTGAAAACCGGGTCCATACCAGGAGGCAATTCCCTCTAACTCATTATCAGGGAGAGGGGCCGTAACTATCTTCCAAGTGGTCTTGCCAGTAATCTCTACGGTTTTATAGGCTACCTTAACGGGAAAGGTGACCACCTTGACAGCAGTGCAACTTGACAATAAAAAGACAAATCCGCATAAGAATATTAAACGCATGTTCTTAATTAGAAGGCAAAAGATGTTTTTGTCAATATTAATTTTGATTTTACAAATAGTTATTACACTCCCTCTCTTTGCCTCTCAAACTCCCTCTTATGGTGATGCTATTATTGTTGGTTCTATTGGCGAGGCCAGCAATTTAATTCCCATTCTTGCCTCAGACAGTGCCTCCCATGAGATTGCAGGATTGGTCTATAATGGTCTGCTTAAATATGACAAGAATCTAAATCTTACCGGTGATTTGGCTAAATCTTGGGAAATTTCAGAAGATGGGTTGGTCATTACCTTTCATCTCCGCAAAGGCATAAGATGGCATGATGGAAAACCTTTTACTGCCCAAGATGTGCTTTTTACCTATAAATTAATGGTTGGTCCTAAAACACCTACTCCTTATGCCGGTGATTTTATGGAAATTGAAAAGGCCGAGGCTCCAGACGATTACACCTTCAGGGTATATTACAAACACCCCTTTGCTCCTGGCCTGGCTAGTTGGACCCTTTCTATTTTACCTAAACACCTATTAGAAGGAAAGGACATTACCAAAAGCCCTCTTATTCGCCACCCCGTTGGTACCGGTCCCTACCGGTTTAAAGAATGGGTCAGTGGGCAAAAGATTGTGCTTGAATACAACCCTGACTATTTTGAAGGCAGACCATATATCAATTGGTATATCAGCCGGGTCATCCCGGATGCAGCTACCTTGTTTTTAGAGTTAAAGGCGGGTGGCATTGATTACATGGGGCTTACTCCCATTCAATATAAACGCCAGACAAATACACCCTGGTTTAAAGAACATTTTAAAAAATACCGCTACTTAGCTTCAAGCTATACTTATCTGGGTTATAATCTGCGCTGTCCTCTGTTTAAAGACAAGCGGGTAAGACAGGCCATCTCTTATGCGATCAACAAGAAGGAAATCATTGAAGGCGTGCTTTTAGGTTTGGGCAAAATTGCTACTGGGCCATATAAGCCAGGCATGTGGGCATATAATCCCAATGTTAAACACTATCCTTATAATCCAAAAAAGGCTAAAGAACTTTTGGCTGAAGCAGGCTGGAAGGATACAGACGGAGATGGCATCTTAGATAAGGACGGACGTCCATTTTGTTTTACTATTATTACTAATCAAGGTAATCTTATGCGCCTTAATGCTGCCCAGATCATTCAATACCGCCTGGCCCAAATTGGAATCAAGGTGAAAATCAGGGTAATTGAATGGGCGGCCTTTATTAGAGAGTTTATTGACAAACGCCGGTTTGAGGCCACTATTTTAGGTTGGACTATTCCCCCAGAACCGGATTTATACGATGTTTGGCATTCTTCTAAAGATGTGCCAGGAGGTTTAAACTTCATCGGCTATCACAATACTGAAGTAGACGAACTGATTGAAAAGGCCAGAAATACCTTTGACATAAATGAGAGGAAACGGTGTTATTACCGTATCCAAGAAATTTTGGCCGAAGAGCAACCTTATACCTTTTTGTATATTCCAGACGCTCTGCCTATTGTAAGTGCGCGGTTTCATGGTATAAAACCTGCACCAGCAGGAATTATGTACAACTTCATTAAATGGTATGTGCCTAAAGGAATGCAAAGGTATACATTTGTGCCTTAAACGATAAAAAGGAGGTATAATTGTTATGAAACATGCTCAAACAACAGTTATAACCAAAATATTAGAAACCATCCCTGAAAAGGAAATTATAGAGTCGTTGATTTACAATTATAAAAGAAAGTTAATAATTTATAGACTAATAGATGAAAAAATGAGAAAGAAGTATGGAATGAGTTTTGAAGAATTTGACAAAAAGAATATAGTAAAAGAAAAAGGTTTTTCATGGGAAGTTGAATCCGATGCGATGGAATGGGAACATGCAATGGCAGGCATAAAATACCTAGAGAAAAAAAATAATGGAACTTAGGAAGTATAAATATTGATGAATTTCTGTCTTACATAAAAACACTTTCCTTAAGATATGGTTTGGACATTCTTTTGTTAGATTGCACAGATGTAACTCTTATTTGCCGAATGGGATATACTTCAGATGTATTCATTCAGGTATATCTAAATTGTATAAAGCAAAAACTTAATTTGGCCTTAATAGTTGGACAGACTAGAATTTATGGTGTAGATAAAGAAGGAGGTATTTATCATAAACATCCTGTTGAAAACCCAGAACTCCATATACCTTTAAAAGAAGAAATTTCATTAGAGGAATTTATCCTTAAAAATATGGAAATTTTAAGAAATCTAGGGCTACTTTAGGGAGTGAAATTTTAAGAATATGTATGTTATTGTCAGTATTATTTGTTTAAAATATCAATTTGGATGGCAAACTCTAGTGCTCATTCTTGTTTGTCTATTTCTGTTTAATGCAAAATGCAATAAAAAATTGCTTTTTGCAATTAATTTAAGTCCTATCCTAAAGGGCTTGTTTTTTGAAAAGTTCCGATATATATTGCCATTTTGCTGTCTGGCATAAAGATTGCTGAGATAAAAAATGAGTTAAGGAGGAGGTATGGCGATGGAGAAAAAGGGCAGTGACGAGAGTCGTGCCAGTAAAGGTGTATCTGGAGTGGCTGACGAAGAGAAGATGTTAAAGCCCGTCCTTTCCCGCATCAAGCACAAGCTCATGGTTATGAGCGGGAAGGGTGGTGTAGGAAAGAGCACAGTGGCTACTTGTTTGGCAATTGCTCTTGCCCAGAAGGGTTATAAGGTAGGCCTATTGGATGTGGACCTGCATGGGCCAAGTATTCCTCACTTATTAAACCTGAAAGGATTTTTGGATATTGCCCCTGAGGAACAAAAAATTCTGCCCAAAAAGGTTATGCCTAATTTAGAAGTTGTGTCTATTGAGTGCCTTATGGCAGATAAAGACCAAGCGGTTATTTGGAGAGGGCCTCTAAAACACTCTGCTATCAGACAGTTTTTGGCTGATGTAGTATGGGCAGATCTGGACTATCTAGTCATTGATTCACCTCCTGGAACAGGAGACGAACCTTTGTCTGTGGCCCATCTTATTCCTGATGCCAAGGCGATTATTGTGACAACACCACAAGAAGTTGCCTTAGCAGATGTGCGTAAATCCATTACTTTTTGCCGTCAGGTACAGATGGATATCGTTGGGCTGATTGAGAACATGAGTGGTTTTATCTGTCCTTATTGTGGTAAGCATGTGGACATTTTTAAAACAGGTGGAGGAGAAAGGACGGCGGCTCAGAAGGGCATTGCCTTTTTAGGTAAATTACCTCTAGATTTGAAAGTAGTTGAGGCTGGAGATGCAGGGAACTTGTTGGAGTTTTTTAAAACCAATCCCGATAGCCCTTATGTGCAAGCCTTTCACCAGGTGGCAGATGTAATCATAGAGCGGCTAAAGCAGATGGAAGTCAAACCTGTAGCCCCTTCTGAAATCAGGGCAATGAAAGAGTATAAAGTAGCCATTCCCTTAAAAGAAGGCAAGCCAGCTCCTTTTCTGCCGGAGGCCGATGAGTTAGCTTTGGTGTATGTTAAAAATGGAGAGATTAAAAAGGTAGAAAAATTGCAGCCTGCTGAGGAAACAGGAGGAGTGACACCAATGGCAATTGTGCATCTAGGGGCCAATCTCGTGATGACCAAGCGCATGAAGGAAAAGGCTAAATATATCTTTTACAAAAATAAGGTAGGTGTAGTATTGGACATTTCAGATCTATCCCCTGAAGAATTAGTCCAAAAATTCATTGCTGGTGAAATAGGAGGTGAATAATGCGGATTGCCATTCCTGTTTATCAAGGTCAGCTTTGTCCCCATTTTGGTCATGCCCCTGAATTTGCTATTGTAGATGTTATCAACGGAGAAATAGCAAGTATAAATTACCTTACCCCACCACCACATGAGCCGGGAGTACTACCAGCCTGGATGAATGAATTACAGGTAGATGTCATTATCTGTGGTGGTATGGGTATGCGGGCCCAACAGTTTTTTAATCAATATGGGATTCAGGTTGTTGTTGGTGCCCCGGTTATGCCGGTAGAGGAGATAGTCAAACACTATCTTGCTGGTACACTAGAGGTAGGAGAAAACATTTGTGATCATTAAAATAATCAAAGAAGGTTTAGTGATGGCCTTTATTCCAAACAATGACAAAGATTGTTGTGTTGGCTGTGGAGAGTGTGTGGAGATTTGTCCTCAAGATGTGTGGGAAATTGTGAATGGAAAGGCAGAGGCTGTCCGGGCAGATGATTGTGTGGGCTGTATGAGTTGCGTAGAGGTTTGTCCTAACGACTGCATTACGATAGAAGAAGGGTAAAGCATTTAAACTAACCCTTTAATATTTTTATTTGGGCCCATATTTAAAGGTAAGAGGGTGTTTTGTGTGTAAATTAAACTAAGGAGAAAAAAATGCCTAATGGTCAAGGTGGTCGAGGTAGAGGTGGATACGGACAGGGTGGAGGCCGTGGAATGGGTGGACAAGGTAGAGGTCGTGGCATGGGTGGAGGACAAGGTAGAGGTCAAGGTGGTCGTGGTGGTAGGCAAGCTGGTTTTTGCGTATGTCCTAACTGCGGTACCAAGGTACCACACCAACCTGGAATGCCCTGTATGCAGACAAATTGTCCTAAGTGTGGAACACCAATGGTGAGGGAGTGAAAAATGGTTATTTGCGTAGCTAGTGGCAAGGGAGGTACAGGCAAAACAACGGTAGCTACAAACCTGGCGGCCGTTTTAGGAGAAAAGGCCCAATATCTTGATTGTGATGTAGAAGAGCCCAATGGTCATATTTTTCTAAAACCCCAATATGAACATAGAGAAAAGGTTTATGTGCCTGTACCTCAGGTAGATTTAAATAAATGTGATTTTTGCAAAAAATGTGCGGAATTTTGCCAATTCAACGCCCTGGCAGTATTGGGCAAAAATGTGCTTGTGTTTCCTGAGTTGTGCCACAGTTGTGGTGGTTGTATGTTGATTTGTCCTAAAGAGGCTATTACAGAAACAGGACGCGAAGTGGGCGTTTGTGAAAAGGGTAGGGCACTTTTAGGCGTAGAGTTTGTGCATGGCCATCTGCGTATAGGTGAGGCACAGGCCGTGCCTTTGATAGAACGGATAAAAAAGGAAATCAAGCCTGATAAAACAGCCATTGTTGATGCCCCACCTGGGACTTCTTGTCCTGTAATTGCTACTTTAAAAGGAGTAGATTTTGTCGTTTTGGTAACCGAACCTACTCCTTTTGGTTTACACGACTTAAAGCTAGCTGTAGGGGTAGCTAGGATTCTTAATTTGCCTATGGGCGTAGTAATAAACCGTGCTGATTTAGGAGATGAAAAGGTTTTTACATATTGTGAGGAAGAAGGGATTCCCGTTCTTATGACCATTCCCTTTTCACGCAGTATTGCTGAAAGCTATGCTAAAGGCAAATTAATTATCGGTGAAGAAAAATGGCGGGATGAGTTTTTAAAGTTATTTCAAAAGATTAGAGAAATAATAGGAGGGTGAAATGAAAAAGGCAGGCATTATTCGCTGTCAAAGGACAGAGGCAATGTGTCCGGCTACGAGTTGTTTAAAGGTGGCTAGAGAAGGGAAGGGTATGTTTAAAGATGTGGGTCCGGTAGAGCTTGTGGGCTTTCTGACCTGCGGTGGTTGTGCAGGAAAGGAAATTTTACCTCGGGTTTTAAAAATGATAGAAAAAGGTGCAGAGATTATTGCTTTATCTTCATGTATTGTAGGCAATAAACCTGGGGGGAAATATTATCCTTGTCCTTTCTTACCCCAAATCAAAGAGATGCTAGAGAAAGAAGTGGGAAATAAAATAACAATTATATATGGTACGCACTAAAGTTGAAACCTGCTAAAGAGGAGCGAGATGAAAGAACTTGTAATTATTAGTGGTAAAGGGGGAACGGGCAAAACGACCTTAACAGCTAGTTTTGCTGCTTTGGCCAAGAATAAGGTTTTGGCCGATACTGATGTAGACGCACCGGATCTACACTTGATCCTTTCACCAGCGATAAAACATGAAGAGCCGTTTAAGGGTGGACATTATGCCGTCATCCGGCAAGAGGACTGCACTGCTTGTGGCACTTGTAGGGAATTATGCCGCTTTGAGGCCATTAGTGAAGATTTTAAGGTGAATCCTATTGATTGCGAAGGTTGTGGTGTATGTGTGCACTTTTGTCCGGTGAAGGCGATTGATTTTCCCCAAAGGGTTTGCGGTAAGTGGTTTATTTCTGAAACCCGTTTTGGTCCCATGGTTCATGCGCAGTTAGATATTGCCCAGGAAAATTCTGGTCTTCTGGCCACCTTGGTAAGGCAGCAGGCAAAAATTTTGGCTGAAGATAAAAATCTGGAATTAATTCTCGTAGATGGTCCTCCTGGCATTGGGTGTCCGGTAATCGCCAGCATTACGGGAGCAACTTGTGTTTTAATTGTGGCTGAACCTACGCCTTCGGGTATGCATGATTTGGAAAGAGTATGGCAACTGGCACGAGGACACTTTGGTATTCCTTGTCTGGCTTGTGTCAACAAATATGATCTAAATCCCGAAATGGCAGAAAAAATAGAACAATTTTGCCAGCAAAATGAGATTAAACTTGTAGGCAAAATTCCCTTTGATCCTAAAGTAACTGAGGCCGTTGTTAACGGTAAGGCCATTGTAGAGTATGACACCGAAACAGCCTCCATTGTTGCCTCTATGTGGGAAGAGGTGTATAATTATTTAGAAAAAATATGAGATATACCAAAATTTTCTATACATCAGGCAAAGGCCTGATAGAACATGGATTAAGGAAGAATGGATCAAAAAACAATTGAAAATCCTGTTAAAACGGAAGTTCAATCTGATGGTAGGGTAAGAAAATGGGCTAAAATTGATGAAGTTAATAAATATTTAAGGGTAATTTTGCTGGAAGATGGAGAGACTGTTCATTTTCGCAAGTGGAAGATAAGGCAGCTTAGATGAGATATCTAGATAGCTTTACGATCCTTCTAGTAGGAGAAAGACATGCTTTTAAAGATAGAGGGAGTACGGTATATTAGAGATAGTAAAGGGAAATGTAAAGAGGTAGTTGTACCTATTGAGGTATGGAAAAATATCATTGACGTAGTTAAAACGGTAGATACAAATGAGAGATTACTAGCTGAACTAAAAGAGGCGTGTAAAGAAGTGAAACTTTTGCAAACAGGCGCCTTACCAGAAGAAACTTTAGAAGAATTTTTAGATGCCTTATAAGATTGTTCCTACTTCTGTGTTTAAAAAGCAGGTAAAAAGGTTACAAAAGGAGTATAAGCATATTAAGCAGGATTTACACCAGTTAGGAATGTTGTTAAAAACTAATCCCAAAAGTGGTAAACCACTTGGAAAGAAAACATATAAAATTCGTTTGAATAGTTCTGATATGAAAAAAGGCAAAAGGGGTGGATTTAGAATAATTACCTTTGTCAATGATGAAACAAAAAAGGTATATTTATTAACCATTTACGCAAAGTCTAAACAAATGAATATTACAGAGCAAGAAATAAAAGAAATTTTGAAGCAAGAGAGTCTATTTTAATGAGAGATCGTAAAGAACTTACTTACGAGGACCTTACTTGGGCAAGAAGAGTGCTGGGACTGCCTCTTTTGGCAACACAGGCAGAGATTAAAGAGGCCTATCGGCGCAAGGTGCGGGAGTACCATCCAGACCGATGTGAGAACAAGGAGAAAGCTCATGCTAAGATGGCTGAAATCAACCGCGCGTATGAGATTATTATTAGTTACTGCCAGCACTATCGTTATAACTTTGACTTAGAAACCTTTCGCAAAAATATGATAGGCACAAATTGGTGGTGGCTTGACAAGTTTGGTCAAGACCCTATTTGGAGTAATAAGGTAGAAAATGAGTGATACTTTAGATCAACTAGTAGAAGAACTTCAGGCCAGGATTTTAGAAGAGGCGAAGGCAGTATATTCGCCTCTGGTGTTAAAGTATTGGGAAAATCCGTCTAATTTTGGTAGACTTGAACACTACAATGCTCATGCTAAAATAAAAGGTCAGTGTGGGGATACGGTAGAGTGGTTTTTGCTGATTGAAAAGGATGAAATAAAAGAAGTTTCTTTTCTGACTGACGGCTGTGCGGGTAGCATTGCGTGTAATGCCTTGTTAACAGAGATAGTGAAGGGAAAGACATTAGAAGAGGCCTTAAGTATTGCCCCAGAAGATATTATTAATGCCTTAGGAAAGCTGCCAGAACAGGATAAACACTGTGCCTATTTAGCTATAGAAACCTTGCATGAAGCCATAAGAAGTTACTGGAGGGGATAAAGATGCCAACCTATACTTATCAGTGCCATAGTTGTGGAAAAATTTTTGAAAAAGAGCAAAAGATCACGGAAGAACCACTTAAAGAATGTCCTTATTGTGGAGGACAAGTTAAGAGATTGATTACCGGGGGAATGGGCTTTATCTTAAAGGGCACAGGGTGGTATGTGACGGACTATAAGAACAAATCACAAACAAGTAGAGCAGAAAGTGCCAAAGGGAAGCAATGCTGTAAAAAAGGCATATCTTGTGCAAATCCAAAAAGATGCTGTGAAAAGAATTAAGGATATGGTAAAAGCACTTCTAGCACTTAAAATATGCTGTCAGATCATCTTAAAAAAAGTCCAGAGTCATTTTTTGAAGTCATCCTTGATAGTATTAGTGAAGGTGTCTTTACCGTAGACAAAGACTGGCGGATTACCTATTTTAACCGGGCTGCTGAAAAGATTACGGGTGTGCCAAAAGAGGAGGCCATTGGCAGGCCATGTTATGAAGTCTTTAACGCCAATATTTGTCAAACGGATTGTGCTTTAAAAAAGACAATCAAGACCGGCCGTCCTGTCATTGAACAATCTATAAACATTATTGACTGGAAGGGAAGAAAAATTCCTTTAAGTATTAGCACGGCCGTTTTGCGCAACGAGAAAGGAGAAATTGTAGGCGGGGTAGAGACCTTTAGAGATCTCTCTGCGGTTGAAGAATTAAAAAGGGAAATTACCAAGCGCTATACCTTTGAAGACATTATTAGTAAGAACCATGAAATCCAAAAGATATTTCAAATCCTACCAGATATTGCCGAGAGTGACGCTACGGTGCTCATCCAGGGCCCAAGTGGTTCTGGTAAGGAACTCTTTGCCAAGGCCATTCATAACTTAAGTCCCCGCCGCCACGGCCCTTATGTAGTGGTTAATTGTGGAGCACTGCCTGATACCCTTCTTGAATCAGAACTCTTTGGTTATGTCAAAGGGGCCTTTACCGATGCCAAGCGAGACAAACCAGGTCGTTTTGCCTTGGCCCAAGGTGGCACCATCTTTCTGGATGAAATCGGTGATATCTCTGCGGCCATGCAGGTAAAGCTTTTGCGCGTGTTGCAGGAAAAGGAATTTGAACCTCTTGGTGCCGTTAAACCGGTAAAGGCCGATGTGCGGGTAATATGTGCCACCAATAAGGATCTGGCACAGTTAGTAGAAGAGGGTAAGTTTAGAGAGGATCTTTATTATCGGATCAATGTCATCAAAATAGAATTACCACCTTTGTCTAAGCGTCGGGAAGACATCCCCTTGCTTATTGACCACTTTATTAACCGTTTGAATGCCAAGAGCCGCAAAAACATCATTGGCGTATCGGATGAGGTGCTTCAGGTATTGATGAAATACGATTTTCCAGGAAATGTGCGGGAATTGGAAAATATCATTGAACATGCCTTTATCCTCTGTCGGGGATCAGTGATTCAGGTAGAGCACCTGCCCAAGGAGGTAATAGAAAAAACACACCGCATTCCCAAACAAATTTTGCAAAAGGAGCTTAATTTACAACTGATAGAGATGAAGGCTATCCAAAAGGCCTTACAAAAACACCACGGCCATCGGGGAAAGGCGGCCGCAGAACTGGGTATAGATAAAAGCACCCTCTGGCGCAAGATGAAACGATACGGACTGCTGTGAGGGGAAAATGTTGGTTGGAATTCCCATATTTCAAGACAGGATTGCCCCAAGACTGGACTGTGCCTCACAGATGCTCCTTTTACAGATAGAAAACGGCCAGGTGCAGACCAAAAGGTATGTCAATCTAGTCTGGCAAAACCCCCTTCTTACGGTAAATCAGATAAGGGAAATGGGGGTAGAGCTTATTATCTGCGGAGCTGTCCCTTGCTTTCTGGCGAGGATGTTCATGTATCATGGCATTCGTCTTATTCCTTGGGTAAGGGGAGAATGGCAGGAGGTTTTGGGGGCATTTTTAGAGGGTAAACTGGCAAGTACTCATCCTTGGGTCTGTCCTGGCCGCCACCGTCATGGTTGGAAAAAGGGAAAAGGGAGGAGGAGATGAAAATTGCATTTCCCGCATTTACAGAAGATCCAGACAACTTAATTGAGGCCCGTTTTGGACGGGCCAAATATTTTGTTATCTATGATACTGAGACTGAGCAATTTACTTCTATTCCCAACCAAGTAGACTTATTATCTCCCGTAGGGGCAGGTATTCAGGCCGCCCAAAAGGTAATTGAAAGTGGGGCTCAAGTAGTAATTACCGGGCATTGTGGCCCCAAAGCTTTTAAGGTGTTAAGCAGTGTTGGGATTAAAGTCATCACCGGGGCAGAGGGTATAAAGATTAAAGAGGCATTAGAGAAATACAAAAAAGGAGAACTTCAGCCTACACTTAAGCCAGATGTAGAGGGTCATTGGGGATAATGCGGATAGCCGGTAATTAAAATATTGTCTTCAAACCGCCTTAAAGTGATGTCCTTTAAGGTAATAACCTCTGCCATGGATGCAATGCCTAGCTCTCCAAGCATCGGCAGATGCGGCATACCAAAGAGCTTGGGGGCATAAAAGAAGTAAACCTTATCCACCAGCCGCTGTCTTAAAAAGCTGGCCGCCACCTGTGCCCCTCCTTCTACTAAGAGCGAAGTAATCTTTTTCTCTCCTAAGACTTTCAGTAATTCCATTAAAGATAAGCGCCCGTTTTCCAGATTAACAATAATCATCTCTGCTCCTAGCCCTTTTAAGGCCTCTATTTTTTCAGGTGGGGCCTGCGTGCTTGTAACTATCCAGGTTGGGGCCAGTGAGTTGAGATGAAGCACCTTGGCCTCTAGAGGAATACGCAGTTTGCTGTCCAAAATAATGCGCACAGGGTCTTTGCCCTTTTTATGGGACAAGCGCGTCGTTAAAGAGGGATTATCTTTTAAGACCGTGCCAATGCCTACTAAAATAGCATCATGAATATCTCGCAAGCGGTGAGCAAAGCGGCGTGATTTTTCATTGGTAATCCACTTGGCCTCTCCGCTGGCAAGGGCAATCTTACCATCTAAAGTAGCGGCTAGTTTAAGACTGACAAAAGGCGTGCCTTTAGTGACATACTTGATAAAGACTTCATTCAACCGCCGGCATTCTTCTTCTAAGATACCTGTTTCTATATAAATACCCTTTTGGCGCAGGTATTCCACCCCTCCACCAGTAACATGGGGATTTGGATCACGCATCCCTATAAACACCCGCTTGATACCTGCCTTTAAAATGGCCTCAGTGCAGGGAGGGGTACGGCCGTGATGATTACAGGGCTCAAGGGTGACATAAAGATCGGCCCCTTTGGTCTCTTTTCCTGCCGCTTTAATGGCTTCAACCTCAGCGTGAGGTAGTCCAGCCCGCTTGTGATAGCCCTCTCCCACAATCTGACCGTTTTTAACAATGACTGCTCCTACGGCCGGATTGGGAGAGGTGCGGCCTAGCCCTCGCTTGGCCAACCGTAATGCCCGCCGCATGTAATATTCTTTATTCATTTTGCTCTTTCTTGTGTGCCAAAAGTTCTTCTAACTCACGCATAAATTCATTAACATCTTTAAAATCACGATAAACAGAAGCAAACCGCACATAGGCTACCTTATCCCACTCATGCAGTTTGGCCATGACCTTTTCGCCAATGTCAGAGGTAGGAATTTCCCTTATGCCAGCCTCTTGGTAGGCCTGCTCTAACTCCTGCACAAACTCTTCCATTTGGTGAACGCTGATAGGTCTTTTTTGACAAGCTAGCTTTATGCCCTGAAGGATCTTCTGACGGTTAAAAGGCTCACGCCGGCCATCCTTTTTGATGACCATAAGCTGCATCTCTTCTACATACTCATAGGTCGTAAAACGCCGCCCACACTGTAAGCACTCCCTCCGCCTGCGGATGGCAGTGTTGTCTTTGGTCAACCTTGAATCCACTACCCGATTTTCCAATGCCCCACAAAATGGACACTTCATGGCTATTTGACTTCGTCTACCTTAATAGCCTCTTCAATCAGCATAATAGGGATATCTTCTTTAATAGGATAAAAAAGCCTGCATTGAGGACAAAGAAGACCCTCTCCATGTGGCCCTTCTTTTATATATTCTAAATCCCCTTTACACTTAGGACAGGCTAGAATTTCTAACAACTCTTCACTGATAGGCATCTTTATCCTCCTGTTAACAGTTTAGACATATTTATAAATCTCTTTAATCCACTCCCATTCGGCCCTAAGCCCTTCGGCCAATCTTACTTTAGGCTGATAACCAAGTAACTTCTTGGCCTTGCTGATATCGGCTGCTGTGTGACGGACATCTCCCTTTTGGGCATCTTGATAAATAATATTCACATTTTTCCCGGCAATTTCTGGCAAAAGTTCAAGTGCTGTTTTAAGAACTGTCTGGGAACCTCCGCCAATATTAAATACTTCTCCTGGATAAAACCGCTTCATTACCAAAAGATGTGCCTCTACGACGTCAGAAATGTAAGTAAAGTCTCTTGACTGCTGGCCGTCTCCGTATATCTCAATCTCTTCTCCTAAAAGGGCTGCCTTTAAAAAACGATGAAAGGCCATGTCTGGTCTCTGTCTGGGGCCATAGACCGTAAAGTAGCGTAGAGCAACCGTAGGTACACCAAAATTTTTGTAATAAAGATAACACAAATGTTCAGCAGCCAACTTGGTGACACCATAAGGGGAAAGGGGCTGCAAATAGGTCTTTTCTGGCGTAGGCAAGACCTTAGTATCGCCATACACAGAAGAAGAGGAGGCATAAACAAAGCCTTTAAGATTTGCTTCTTTACTCGCCTCTAACAGCTTTTGGGTAGCTAAGACATTGTTTTGTGTGTAAATTTCAAAATTTTCTCCCCAACTTGCCCTTACCCCTGCCTGGGCTGCCAGGTGAAAGACCCAATCTACATCCTTTAGAAGTTTTTTTAGATCTATTTGTAATAAGTTGGCCTCTAAAAAACGAAAGCCTTTTTGGGTGTTAAGCCCTGCTATGTTCTTTTCTTTAAACTGTCTAGAGTAGTAGTCTGTAAAACAGTCTATTCCTATGACCTCATATCCTTCCCTCAAAAGGGCCTCTGCCAAGTGAGAACCAATAAACCCTGCCACACCCGTAACTAAACACTGCATCTGATGTCTTCTCCTCACAGTTTTTCCTATCTTTATACACCACTTAGAAGCCTAGGGCAATTAAAAGATAATAGTTGTTATTCTGTCTTTGCCAAATGCTTCTCTCTTTTTTCGCTTTCGCCCAAAATCCGCGATTGATTTTTCTGGTGCTTAACCTAAATACCTTAAATTTAGGTAAAAAATTACATTTTTCCCTTCAAGTAATCTTTTCACCAATTTAGGTGAAAGCTATCTTTAAAAATTTGATATATTTTAGGACACTTAAACTATTTTTTGCACGACAATTATGGATTTGGGCATTGGTAGCAACTGGAAATAACTTTTTGTTTAAAAAATAGTCAGCCACATAATTGTATATAATAAACATTTGTAGAAGCCTTTTCTTCCAAAACTTTTGCGAAATACTATAAGCTTTCTTATTTACTTTCTATTTTTACCCGCTTAAACCGCTTCTTGCCCACCTGAATGATATATTCTGCACCAACGGGAAGTTCTGCCTCTGGAGTGGTTATTTTCTCTCCATCTACTTTTACTCCACCTTGTTGAAGCAGACGTTTACCTTCAGAAGTAGATTTAGCCAACCCTGCCAATTGTAATAACTTGGGAAGCCAGATTTTCTCTTGAGACAACTGGATACGTACTTCCTCTATATCCTGTGGCAGTTCTCTTTTTTTAAACACCCGCTCAAATTCATCCGCGGCCTTCTGGGCGGCCTCTTTAGAGTGAAAGCGGGCCACAATTTCCATAGCTAGCCTCTTTTTGACCTCCTTCGGGTGTTCTTCTCCCTTGGCTACCTTTTCCTTAAGCTGTTTAAGCTCAGACAGGCTTAAATCACTCAAAAGTTCATAATAGCGCCACATTAACTCGTCAGAGATAGACATAAGCTTACCAAACATATCCTTAGGCGGTTCAGTAATACCGACATAATTACCTAGACTTTTACTCATTTTTTGGACCCCATCTAGCCCTTCTAACAAAGGCATCATCATGATTACCTGGGGCGTTTGGCCAAAATCACGCTGCAACTCCCGTCCTACTAGGAGATTAAACTTTTGGTCTGTGCCTCCTAGTTCTACATCGGCCTTTAGGGCTACCGAATCATATCCCTGAATGAGAGGATATATAAATTCATGAATACTGATAGGCCGGCCGCTACTAAAGCGTTTTTGAAAGTCTTCCCTTTCTAGCATCCTGGCCACGGTGTAATGTGCACACAATTTAATAAGTTCCATGGCCGACATCTTTCCCATCCACTCGCTGTTAAAAACAACTTTAGTCTTTTCTGGATCAAGGATTTTAAAAATTTGTTCTTTATAGGTCTCGGCGTTAGTCAGAACTTGTTCTCGGGTAAGGGCTGGTCTGGTTTCGGATTTTCCCGAGGGGTCGCCAATCATACCTGTAAAATCACCGATGAGAAAATAGACCTCATGTCCTAGGTCTTGAAAGTGTTTTAGTTTTTGAATTAGGACCGTATGCCCTAAATGTAAATCTGGAGCTGTAGGGTCAAAGCCTGCCTTGACCCGCAATACCCTTCCTTCTTTCCGGGCCTGGATGAGCTTTTCTTCCAGCTCCTTTTCAGAAATAATCTCGGCTACTCCTCTTAAAAGCAACGCTAATTCTTCCTTAATGTCCATTGCTTACCTCTCTTATCCGGATTATTTCTACTGCCTTGCCTGAAGCAGCGTCTATGCGGATAACTGCTCCCTGCAGGGAGGTTGTACCCTTGGCCGGTTTGAATTTCTGGGGTATTTGGGTCAAAAAGCCTTTTAAGGCAATTTCTCTTTCCATTCCAATTACAGATTCTAAAGGCCCTGTCATACCTACATCCGTAATATAGGCCGTCCCCCTGGGCAAGATGGTCTCATCGGCCGTCTGAACATGAGTATGGGTGCCTAAAACAGCACTTACCTTGCCGTCTAAAAACCAGCCCATGGCCATCTTTTCAGAAGTAGCCTCAGCGTGAAAGTCAACGATGATGTTGGGAGTAAAAGATAATATTTCTTTTATTAAAGCTTCTACCGTACGAAAAGGACAATCAAGGCTTTTCATAAATACCCGACCTTCTAAGTTGATTACAGCCAGTTTGATCTTTTGGGGAAGAGTAAGGAGGGTATAACCCTTTCCTGGTGCACTAGGGGGATAATTGGCCGGACGCAGGATTTTATCAGTGGTATCTAGATAAGGAAAAATTTCCTTTTTTCTCCAGATATGATTTCCTGATGTTATAACATCAATACCATTTTTAAATAATTCATCAGCAATCTTAGGAGTAATGCCTAGGCCGCCGGCGGCATTTTCACCGTTGGCGATAACACAGTCTAACTTATACCTCTCGTACAAAAGAGGTAAGAATTGATAAACCGTTTTTCGGCCCGGCCTACCAACAATATCTCCGATAAAAAGAATACTAATGACGCTATTATTTGGCATAAGCAACTGCCCGCTTTTCTCTGATTACCGAGACTTTAATCTGGCCTGGATAGGTCATCTCCTTTTCAATCCGCTTGGCCACTTCATGGGCCAAAAGAGTAATGTCTTCATCGCTTACCAAATCACTCTCAACAATAATTCGTAACTCCCGTCCTGCCTGAATGGCATAGGCCTTACTGACGCCTTTAAAACTCTGCGCAATCTTTTCTAGATTTTCAAGACGTTTAATATAGGATTCAAAAGTCTCCTTTCTTGCCCCTGGTCTGGCTCCAGAGAGGGTATCGGCGGCAGAAACAAGGATAGCCAGAACACTTTGGGGCTCTACATCCTCATGATGGGCAGCAATGGCATGGACTACTTCCTCTGGTTCACCATATTTTTTAGCCAAATCTGCCCCAATAAGGGCATGCGGACCTTCTACTTCGTGGTCTACAGCCTTACCTATATCATGTAAAAGGCCTGCCCGCTTAGCCAACTTGGAATCAATTCCAAGCTCTGAGGCCATAATTCCGCACAAAAAAGCCACTTCTACAGAATGTTGCAGTACATTCTGGGCATAGCTAGTGCGATACTTGAGCTTTCCTAGAAGCTTTACTAATTCAGGGTGAATTCCATGTACACCTACATCAAAACAGGCCTGTTCTCCTGCTTCTTGAATAGTTGCTTCTAATTCTTCAGTTACCTTGTCTACAACCTCTTCTATTCTTGCCGGATGAATCCGTCCATCGGCCACTAGCCTTTCTAAGGCTAGACGGGCAATTTCCCGTCGGATAGGATTAAAGCCAGAGAGAATAACTACCTCAGGCGTATCATCAATAATGACATCTACACCAGTGGCTGCCTCTATTGCTCTTATATTTCTTCCCTCACGCCCAATGATACGCCCCTTCATTTCTTCATTAGGCAGAGGCACAACTGAAACTGTCTTTTCAGCAACGAACTCACCAGCATAGCGATTAATAGCTAGGGCCAATATCTTTTGGGCTTTTTTATGTGCTTCCTCTTTGGCCTGTTCTTCAATTTGTTTAATCATTTTGGCTGCTTCATGTTTGGTCTCTTCCTCTACCCTTTTAAGCAATAGATCCTTAGCCTGTTCGGTAGTAAGATGAGCGATATTTTCCAATGTTTGCCTTTCCTGCTCAATCAACTCTTGATAGGCCTTCTTGGTCTTTTCTATCTCCTTCTCTTTGTCTAACAGTTCTCTTTCCCGCTGGCTAAGTAGTTCCTCTCTCTTTTCTAAATTGATCAGTTTCCGATCTATCTGTTCTTCCTTCTGCAAGAGGCGGTTTTCAAACCGTTTTAGATCTTTACGTTTTTCCTTTGTTTCCCGCTCAAAGTCAGATCGCATTTGATACAGGATTTCCTTGGCTTGATGAGACGCCTCCTTTTTAATCTGTTTAGCCTCTTCCTTAGCCTCGGTTAAGATTCGTTTTGCCTCTTCCTTGGCAGAAGAGAGATCTTTTTTGTAGAGATAATGCTGTAAAAACCAAACTGTTCCCCCACCTGCAATTACACCCACTAATCCTGTTACCACATATTCTAACATTTCCCATCTCCTTATGGCAGTAGGGCACAAAGGTGAAAAAAGGTAGGCTTAAAGAAACATTACACCTTTGGGTCACTTAAAAGGCAACTTCCTGCCTGTTAGACAAATCCCTACTTAATACCTACTTCCACTCACTTATACTCCTTTAAAAGCGACCCATTTTTATATTTAAGGGAATTATTCACCTTTGCCCTACTTTAATTTTTATTATTCTAAAACCCCATGGTGCCGTGTCAGTAGACGCTTTTGAACCTGTCTCCCGACAGGTGGGCACTCCTTAGTTCCTTCTGGCTTTTTGCCCTTTTGGGGCAAACATGCCATCCAGAACCAGCGGGAGTTCCCAAGGGTGTCAATGTCGGCCCAAAATTGCCTACTGATCACGCACACCACAGGGAATTTCCTCATAAATACTGATCAATTAAACTTATCAAATAATTAGCCTTTTTTTCTACTTCTTTTTCCAAGGCCAATTTTTCTTCCTTTAATTCTAAATATTCACCTGTAATATTCAAAACCGCTAGAAGGCTTATAGTTGTCCTATCCTTAAAAGGTCTTTGCGTCTTAATTTTTGTCAAGTAGTCATTTACAAATTCTACAATCTTCTGCATTCGTCCAGTTGGTTCATTAGTTCTAACCGTAAACTCCTTCTCCAATAGTTGAACAGTAAAAATTTTTTCTACCATTATAGACTTTCAATCTGATCTATTTTCTCAATTAACCCTTCTATCTTTTGAAGGATGAGCGTCTTTTCTTCTTCTTGCCGTCTTAATTCCCTTTCCAATTGTTCTATTTTGCCTTTAGCTATCTGAAGTTCTTGCAAAGTTTGGGCATGTTTTTCTTTGAGTTCGCCAAATCTTTCTAACAAAATCCTGATTTTCTCTTCTAGAATATCTAAAGGATTACCTTCCATATTTCACTCCCTTTTTAATTCTATTCAATAATAACCCCTTAAAGGGGAGAAAGTCAAGTTAAGGGGTTGGTTTTTTTGATTTTAAAAGTTTTTGGATAATTATGACGTCCGAAAATAAACCTGTTTAAAAAGCTCTTTGTGAAGATCAAGAAGAAAGAAAGTTTAAACTTTTAAGATTTCTTAATTAAGAAAAGAAGTAGGAATAAAATTAAAAAAAGAGCTACTCTGTAAAAGATCAAAACACTCCAAAGCGCTTACATGCAGAGACTAAAATGATATCAAAACAAAAATGGTGCCGAAGGCGGGATTCGAACCCGCACGGGCTAAACGCCCACTGCCCCCTCAAGACAGCGTGTCTGCCAATTCCACCACTTCGGCACGCATTTATTTTTTATCTGAATTCGGTGTTTTCGTCAAGCCCTTAGACATAGGAGCTTTTGCCTTTTCTGGAGCCACAGGGGCGATCGGAATTTGCTTAATAGTAGGGCTAGTTATCCTATGGGCTGAAAGATAGGCTAAAGAAAGGGAGGTGATAAAAAAGAGAATGGCCAATCCAGTAGTTACTTTATTAAGAAAATCCATAGAACCACCTGCCCCAAAGAGGGTTTGACTGGCACCACCGAATGTTACGCCCATCTCTGCCCCACGGCTGCGTTGTAAAAGAATGAGAAAAATAAGCACAAGGCAAACAATTATATGCAATATAATCAAAACTGTAAACATGCTAATCTCCTTTAAAATTACATATTCTGACGAAACTCTCGGCTTTTAGACTAGCCCCTCCCACAAGGCCCCCATCTACGTCTTCTTCTTGCATTAAGACCTTTATATTTTCTGGCTTAATGCTGCCACCGTATAATATTCTCACTTTTTGCGCAATTTCTTTACTCCAGTTTTTAGTTAAAAGATTTCTTAAAAAGGCATGCACCTCTTGTGCCTGCGTTGGTGAAGCCGTTTTACCTGTGCCAATAGCCCATACAGGTTCATAGGCAATGGTCGTTTTTAACACTTCCTCTGGGGCTAATCCTGCCAATCCACCTAAAAGTTGCCTTTTTACCACCTCAAAGGTCTTCCCTTCTTCCCTTTCTTCTAATCTCTCTCCTACACACAGAATAGGTTTAAGTCCAAACGTAAGGGCTGCTTTAACCTTTTTGTTGATCATTTCGTTGGTTTCGCCAAAGTATTGCCGTCTCTCAGAATGCCCTATAATTACGTATTCACATCCTACATCCTTAAGCATCAGGGGAGAAATTTCCCCTGTATATGCTCCCTCTTTCTCCCAAAATAGGTTTTGAGCACTTAGCTTAAGAGGTGTATCTTTAATGGCTTCTGCTACCGCAGCTAAGGCCGTAAAAGGGGGAGCTACAGCCACGTCTATCTCTTGAGGATCAGGCAGATTAAGCAAAATGGCATTTACCAAGGAAACGGCCTCAGCGATAGTTTTATGCATTTTCCAGTTGCCTGCAATAAAAGGTTTTCTATTCATTTCCCATCCTCTTAGCACACTCTTCTAGGGCAGCTACACCTGGGAGGGTCTTCCCTTCTAATAACTCTAAAAAGGCTCCTCCTCCTGTAGAAATATAAGAAAATTTATCCGCAGCTCCAACCCGGTGGATAGCTACATCTGTATCTCCTCCGCCCACAATTGTCAAGGCATAGGTATTAGCGATAATGCGCACCATTTCCAGTGTCCCACGGCTAAAGGCATCCATTTCAAAGGCACCCATAGGGCCATTCCAAACGATAGTTCTTGCATTTTGTAAGGCCTCTCCAAATAGAGTGGTAGTAGCCGGACCAATATCTAGAATAAACCATCTTTTTGGCACCTCCTGTACCGGGACAAGCTTTGTTTCCGCATGAGGTTCTATCGCCTCGGCCACTACACAGTCTACCGGTAGATATAGCTTGACTCCATTATTACGCGCCTTTTTTACTAACTTTTGGGCCGTGTCTAAGAGATCTTCTTCCACAAAGGAGTTGCCCACCTCATACCCAAGGGCCTTTAAAAAGGTATTTGCCATGGCCCCACCAATAATCAATTTATCTACCCGATTTAATAAATTTTCTAATGCTTCTAGCTTACCAGAAACCTTACTTCCCCCAATTACCGCTGCCAGGGGACGTGCTGGATCTTCAAGGGCACGATGAAAATAGGTCAATTCATCCTTTAAAAGGAAACCAGCTGCGCACTGTTCAACATATTTAGGAATGCCTACTACCGAGGCATGAGCACGGTGGCACACAGCAAAGGCATCATTAATATAGATTGGAGCCAAGCTCGCTAGTTCCTTGGCAAAATCCTGGTTATTAGCCGTTTCTCCTGGATGAAAACGGAGGTTTTCTAAAAAGATTATATCACCCGGTTTCATTTCTGAAACCATCTTTTTTACTTCCTCACCTACACAATCGGGTGCTAATTTGACTTCTTTATGGAGTAAACGACTGAGTCGTTTTACGACTGGAGCTAGACTAAGTTCAGGTATGCGTTTGCCCTTGGGACGGCCTAGATGAGAGGCAAGAATAATGGCCGCGTTTTCATCCAGGGCGTAATTTATCGTAGGAAGAATACGGCGGATCCGCGTATCTTCAGTAATGTTTAGATTATTATCAAGAGGAACATTACAATCAACACGGACAAAAATGCGTTTTTCCTTAATATCAATCTGGTTGATATACAGCATCTTTTCCTCCTTTCTTATAGCCACTTAGCGATATAGAGGCACAGGTCCATCATACGATGGGCAAAACCTGCTTCATTATCATACCAGGCAAATACCTTGACCATATTCCCTTCAATCACATCTGTAAACATTCCGTCAACAATGGCAGAGTGAGGATTGCCTGTATAATCTACAGATACCAAAGGTTCTTCTGTATAGTCTAAGATACCTTTTAATTTACCATTAGCTGCTTCTTTAAATGCATTATTTACCTCCTCTATATTCGTCTGTTTTTCTACTTCCGCTACTAAATCTATAATAGAGACATCTGGGGTAGGCACACGGATAGAAACACCGTGTAATTTACCTTCCACAGCTGGAATTACCTTTCCTACCGCAATGGCTGCGCCTGTAGTGGTCGGCAACATAGAAAGGGCTGCAGCCCGTGCCCTTCTAAAATCTTTCTTATGTGAACCATCTAAGAGCCTTTGGCTCATGGTATAAGAATGCACAGTTGTCATAAACCCTTTTTTGACGGTAAAGTTTTCATGCAAAACCTTTACCACAGGGGCCAGACAATTAGTAGTGCAAGAAGCATTAGAAATGATATGATGATTTTGAGGATCATAGATATCTTCATTTACCCCCATAACGATGGTAGCATCTACTCCCTTACCTGGAGCGCTTATGATTACCTTTTTGGCTCCGGCTTGAAGGTGCTTAAGACAACTTTCTTTGTCCCTAAACTTACCAGTTGTTTCCATGACGACATCTACTCCTAGCTCACCCCATGGAATCTTAGCCAAGTCATCTGTAACCCTAGTCATCTTAATCTTTTTACCATCAACGACCAAATCTTCATCCTTTATTTCTACCGTACCTGGGAATTTACCATGAACAGAGTCATATTTTAGCAAATGGGCATACATTTCTACCTTAGACCTAGCGTTAATGGCAACCACATCTACATCCAATTTGCGTTCATGTATAACCCGCAGCAGATATCTACCAATTCTACCAAAACCATTAATTCCTATCCTAACTCCCATCATAACCTCCTTATAAATAAAAGTTGTTCTGAAATAAGATATACATCAAAATGGTATCTCTTTTCAACCATTTTTTGGCAAAAGATTAGAAAGAAGGTGATTTAAACTTTGTTTAAGACCCACCAGCTGTTTGGCTATATCGCTAGCAAAGCCGGTGGGAGGGTTCTGAAAAAGTTGATTAATATTACCAGCAAAACTGAGTTTGCCTGCTTCTATAATGAATAAGTGCTCTGCCAATTTGATAGCTTCAAGAGGATCGTGGGTTACATGGATAACCGTAAGGGAAAACTTTTCTTTTAGTTGTTTTAAAAACACGATTAAGCGCATTTTTAGGTGAAAGTCTAAGGCCGAAAGGGGCTCATCTAATAAACATATCTTAGGTTTGGCCATTAGACAGCGGGCTAAGGCTACCCTTTGCCTTTCACCTCCGCTCAATTGGGCTGGAAAGCGATTTAAAAAAGGCTTTAGACCGAATTCCTCCACAATATTTTCCAAATACTTCCTATCCACCTTTTGGCCTTTGGCCTTAAAAGGATAAATGAGGCTTTCTTTTACCCTCAGGTGGGGAAATAGGCCCAAGTTTTGAGGTAAATAAACGATTTCCCGCCTTTCCGGAGGTAATGCGGTAATATCTTTTTCTTCTAACTGGATAAAACCAACATCTGGTTTTTCAAACCCAGCAATGAGTTTTAGAATAAGGCTCTTTCCCGCCCCACTTGGTCCTAAAAGGAGATTATAACTGTAAGGTCTGACAGAAAAGGCTACGTTCAAAGAAAAATTGTGATAGTTCTTTTTTAAACTAAGACTTAACATAACGTTTAGAAAAATGCAATAAAGGGACAAAGACACATAATGAGACAAAGATGACTAAAGCCGTAACCGGTCTGGCTGCCTTTAGACCATATTCTTCAAAGCGTTCATACATCAAAATAGGGGCGGTTTTAGGATAATAGGCTAGGATAAGCAATGCCCCTACCTCACTTAAACCGCGAGCAAAGGCCAATACAGCCCCCCGTAAGATAGCTGGCAGGGCCAGGGGAAAGGTGATGTGCCAGAAGGTATAGGCTGCAGACGCGCCTAAACTGCGAGAAACCATCTCTAAGTGAGGATCTACATTATTGAAACCAATTAAGGCGGAACTGATGACAAAAGAAATACTAACAAAACTCATAGCCAAGATAACACCATAGATGGTATCGGTAAAACTAATATGTAAAATCTGAAAAAAACGGCCTAGGGAAGTTCTTTCGTTAAAAAGAGAAAGGAGGGCAATGCCTACGGCTACATGAGGGATAACTACGGGGAGATTGACAATACTTTCCAACAAGCGTTTAGCCTTAAATTCGCATCGGCTAAGAAAATAGGCAAAGGGAATGCCCAATACACATCCTAAGACTGTGGCCCAGGCAGCCCCATAAAAGGAGACAAAGAGGGAATGCCAGACTTCTCTATCCTTTAGGGTAAGAAGCAATTCTTTGCTGGTTAAAGTAACAAAGATATGAAAAATAGGCACAACAATAAAAAGACCTCCTAAAAAAGCCACGCCTATAGATATCTTCCGTAACACCATCGTATTTTATTTTGCCTTTATTTCCTTTGGTGGGGAAATTAGAGTTTGAAAACAGTTTTTAAGTATTCTTTGGCCCTCTTTGCCGGTGACAAATTCTTCCCAAAGTTTGGCTTCTTTGGGATGTGGAGCCGTTTTTAAAGTGGCAATACCATAAACAATGGGTTTTCCTGGAATTACCTTTCCATTAGCAAGTTTAATCTTCACTTGTTTATAAAAAGAGATATATTTTACTTGGCTTAAATTGACCGCTGAAGGAAGGGAGATAAACAAAAGTTTATGTTGTAGGGCCACACTTTTATATTCAAAGGCATAATCAATGGCCTTGCTTTCTAGTAAACCTAGAAGCTCCACTGACTTGGGGCGGACAAAAATTTTATGTCCTTTTATTTTAAGATTAGAAGGAAAAGTAAAAGATAATCCTTCTTTATTCTTCTGCCAACCTAGATTAAGGTAAGGGGATAATAGCTCTTTCATTAAATCAGGCCTATGATAATATAATGATGCCAACCCAATGGCGATGACCGTGCGGTATCCACAAGGATCATCACTAGGGTTAGAAAAACCCCATTTTACATCTGGACGGGCTAGAATTTGGTACCAATTTTGGGTGTTAATTTCTTGGCTATATCTAGAATAAGAAGTATAACAGAGAACCAACTCATTTCGGGCAAAGAGTTTTACATGATCTGCATACTTAGGAAACATCATTTTGGGAATTAAGGTATAATCAGCCACCGCAATTACATCACAAGGCTTGTGAAGATCAATGACCTTTCTTACGGCCTTTACACTTCCACTTGCCTCTCGCCTAACATCAATATAGGGATATCGTCTCTCAAAGGCCTTTTCCATGGCGGCAAAGGGAGCAGAGAGACTACCGGCTTGAAATACTTTAAGAACAACTTTTTCCCACGATTTTGAGTTTGATGGTAATATAAGGACAAAAAATAGCAAAAAAATCCTTTTTAGCATCCTTTTCTCTATATAATCTATTTAAAGATGACTTAACCACAATAAAGGCCAATTGTCAACTTAAATTAAAAAGAAGACTTGTTTGAGGAATTTTGCAAAGGAAGGGATCTTTACTTTTAGTGGTGCCGGGGCCCAGAATCGAACTGGGGACACACGGATTTTCAGTCCGTTGCTCTACCGACTGAGCTACCCCGGCACACGCTCTAAGATTATAAAAAAGAGTGACTTCTGTCAAGGGATGGCTAGTAACTTTTTTAACCTATCTCCCTATCCATAGAACGATACTGGATTGCCTCAGCGATATGCTGAGGTAAGATATTTTTCTCGTCCTCTAAGTCTGCAATAGTCCGTGCAATTTTGAGGGTGCGGGTATAGGCACGGGCACTAAGTCCTAGCCTTTCCATAGCGGTTTCTAAAAGGTTGTGTCCGGCTGCATCTAGTTTACAAAACTCATTGACCATCTTAGGCGTCATCTGGGCATTGCAATAAATACCTGTGCCTTGAAGGCGTTTAAGCTGAATCTTTCTGGCTGCCTCTACCCGTTTTCTGATCTCAGCTGAGGTTTCTCCTTGAGGTGGTTGTTTTAGATCCTGATAATTTACTGCTGGCACCTCTATGTGCAGGTCAATTCTGTCCAAAAGAGGACCTGAAACCCTGGCCCGGTAACGCTGAATCTGTGCATAAGTGCAAGTGCATTGATGCTTGGGATCGCCCAGATATCCACAAGGACAGGGGTTCATAGCACAGATTAAAAGAAAACGGGCAGGATAGGTAATGGTTGCCCCCACACGCGAGATGGTAACCCGACCGTCTTCTAAGGGTTGACGCAATACCTCCAGGACATTCCGCTTAAATTCCGGCAGTTCATCCAGAAAAAGAACACCATTGTGGGCAAGGGTAACTTCACCTGGTTTTGGAGTTTGGCCACCGCCGATTAAACCAGCATCCGAAATTGTATGGTGTGGGGCACGAAAGGGCCTTTTGGTAATTAAGGCCTGACCAGAAGGCAAAAGACCAGCAACGCTGTAGATACGGGTGGTTTCTAACGCTTCTTCAAAGCTAAGGGGAGGTAAAATTGTAGGCAGGCGTCTGGCTAGCATGGTTTTACCAGATCCAGGCGGGCCGACCATTAAGACATTGTGTCCACCAGCGGCTGCGATTTCTAGGGCCCGTTTGGCATGAGTCTGGCCTTTTATTTCTTGAAAATCAATCTTTTCTGTTGTCTCTTGCACAAAGATTTCCTTGGCATTAAGACTGGCCTTGGGCAGCTCTTTCAGGCCATTTAAAAACTCTACTACTTCTACCAAGTTTTTGACTGGAATGACCTCTATATCTGGAACAATGGCTGCTTCGGCAATGTTTTTTTGAGGAATAATCAGACCCTTTATGCCAAGTTTCTTTACCAGAAGGGCCACCGGGAGAACACCCTTTACGCTTTTGATGGTACCGTCTAAAGAAAGCTCACCTAAAAACAGGTATTCTTTAAGCTTTTTTTCCTTTATCTGTCCATTTGCCGCTAGAATGCCTAAGGCGATAGGCAAATCAAGGGCAGAGCCTTGCTTTTTTCTTGAGGCAGGGGCAAGATTGATGGTAATGCGATCGCTGGGAAATTGATAACCACAGTTTTTAATCGCAGACCTTATGCGTTCTTTACTTTCTTTTACCACCGTATCTGGTAGGCCTACCGTAGTCCAAGCAGGTAGACCGTGCTGAATATCTACTTCTACCTCCACAGGATAGGCCTCAATCCCCCAAATGGCACTACTTAAGACCTGTGCAAGCATTTTTACCCCTTGATTACTCCTAACGGCCTTAATCTAGCCACTTTAAGACTAATACCAGCACCATGCACTACTTCTACCACATCAGCTACATCTTTATAGGCCTCTGAAACTTCTTCTATTAATGTCTTTTTACCAGCCCCACGCACATAGATACCTTTGTTTTTCATTTCCGCAGCAATGTTGCGCCCCTTGCACATTTTGATGGCCTGGTGTCGGCTCATCACCCTACCTGCCCCGTGGCAAGTACTACCAAAGGTTTCTTCCATTGCCTTAGGTGTACCAACTAAGACATAGGAGTACCGTCCCATATCTCCGGGAATAAGCACCGGTTGGCCAATTTCACGATAGGCAGGGGGTATTTCTGGATGACCAGGAGGAAAGGCACGGGTGGCGCCCTTCCGATGGACGCAGACCCTTACCTTTTTGCCATTATAGGTATGCTCTTCTATCTTGGCAATGTTGTGACAGACATCATAGACCAGTTCCAGTCCCAATTCTTCATAAGGCCGTTTAAAGAAGTGTTCAAAGGTTTCCCTCACCCAGTGGGTAATCATCTGCCGATTGGCAAAGGCAAAGTTGGCCCCGCAAGCCATGGCCGCCAGATAGTCTTGACCTTCTTTTGATTGAACTGGAGCACAACATAGCTGTCTATCTGGTAAGCTAATGCCGTATTTGGCCGCGGCCTTAAGCATAACTTTGATGTAATCATCACAGATCTGGTGCCCTAGTCCCCTTGAACCGGTATGAATAATAACCGTAATCTGCCCTTGAAAAAGACCAATTGTTTCGGCCAGCCTTTCATGATAGATTTGATCTACATAGCCTACCTCTACAAAGTGATTGCCAGAGCCCAGGGTCCCCAGTTGATCTTTGCCTCTTTCATAGGCCCGTTTGGAAACCAGCTCAGGGTTGGCCTGGAGCAAGCAGCCTCCAGCCTCAATATGGGCCAGGTCTTTTGCACTGCCAAAGCCCTTGCTTACCGCCCATTTAGCACCGTTTTTAAGCACCTTTTTTAGTTCTGCCTGTCTTAACTTAAAATCTTTGCGTGCAGAACCAACACCAGTAGGAATATTTACAAAAAGCATATCTACTAAATCTTCTATGACCGGTAGTACTTCCTCTTTCGTCAAATTAGACCGCAAGAGCCTTACACCGCAATTGATATCATAGCCTACGCCCCCAGGGCTTATCACTCCTCTTTCCAGATCAAAGGCAGCCACCCCACCGATGGGAAAACCATAACCGGCATGAATGTCAGGCATGGCCAAAGAAGGGCCAATAATACCAGGCAAGCAAGCGACATTAGCCACCTGCTTGAGGCTTTCATCCTGTTTGATCAACTCTAGCATTTCGGCCGTCGTGTAAATAATTCCATCAGTGCGCATATTTCCCTGTTTAGGGATGCGCCAGCGATATTTGTCTATTTGTTCTATCTTAATGGACATGGTTTGCTCCTTGTGTTTTTTAATTTTTAGCCTGCAGAGAGAATAAGGTCAAGGAAGTAATATCTTCATACTCATATCCACAGCTTTGACCGAATGCGTCAGAAGGCCACAACTGATGATATCTGGGTTGGCTTTAGCATATTCGTCAATATTTTCTGGATTAATATTACCAGAAACTTCAATGAAAACCTTCTTTCGTAGTCCTTTTTCTTTTAAAAGGGCAATAGTTTCTTTTACTTCCTGTGGGGAAAAGTTGTCCAGCATCACAATATCTGCCCCTAGACTAGCTGCCCTTAAGGCTTCTTCCTTTGTCTGCACCTCAATTTCTATCTTTTTACTAAAGCTAACTTTTTCTTTAGCTAGCTTGATTGCCCTTTCTATTCCACCTGCAAGTATAATGTGGTTATCTTTTATAAGCACCATATCCTCTAGGTGCAAACGATGGGTGTCTCCACCCCCTATGGCAACCGCCTTTTTGTCAAAATAAATAAGTCCAGGTATGGTCTTACGCGTAGCGGCAATTTTGCATTTAATGCCCATCTGATCAATCTTTTCTTGCATTTTTTTTGTTACAGTAGCAATGGCGCTCATGCGCATAAGTAGATTTAAGGCCGTGCGTTCAGCCACTAGGATATCCCTTGCCTTGCCCTTTACCCTTAAAATCTTTTCTCCCCTAGTTACTTGCTCACCGTCTTTATAAAAGGCCTCTACAAAAAGCCCAAGGCTTTCAAAAAGAAGGCTAACTTCTTCTATTCCAGCCAACACTACCGGGTCCTTCTCTTTTACAATGACCTCTGCCACCGCCTCTTTTTCAGCAGATGCAAGGGTATAACTCGTGATATCGCCCATACCCAAATCTGCCTCTAAGAGGCGTAAAAGATGTCTTTTTAAAATTGGTTTAGGGAGATACATTTTTATTGAACCTCAAGTTGGTTAAAAAGATGGTGAAAATAACTAATCTTTTGATAAATGGTATTCAGGACATTTGCGATTTCTTCATGTTCTTCTTCATATTCATGGGTGAGTAGGTTTCTCAATTCCCTTATTTCAAACCATGTATCAGGATTTATATCAATCCCTCTTTTTTGGGCAAGATTGATAACATCAATCATGGTTAAGTTTTCTACATTTTCTCCTTTAAGAGAAAGGAAGAGTCTCAAAGTTTTTCCTAATGTATCTTGAAGTTTGGAAAACCTATAAACTATCTGGTCAAGAATGGCTACCATAGTTTCGTCTGCAAGCAGTTTTTCAACCTGTTCAGGGGTTAAAGGTAAAGAGGTAGCTTCAGCCAATTTTTTAAAGGCATTTTCAAGCCGCAGAAGATGCTTTTTAATTTCCGTGCTGGTTTTATGATATTTTTTTAAAATTATTTCATATTTCATAATTTCACTCCCGTTGTAAGCGCCTCTTTTTCAATATCTCTTGCTGGGTCTTTAGCGATAACAACATCAATTTTTTGTTCTCCTATTTTTAACTTTAGCTCAACGAGAAATCTTAATTTTCTTTTAAAAATTTCTTCTCTTTTTGCGGGCACAATGTAAAGGTCAATATCCCCTCCTCTTTTTGTGGGGTCGATTCTACTGCCGAATAAATAGACTTCTGTCCCCTGCCCAAAGATTTCCTCTGCGACTTTTTTTATTGTCTCAATTTCTTTTTTACTTAACCTTACAGAAAGAGGCATTTTTTAACCTTTTTATTGCTCAGTCTTCCGCGAAAAATAAATCTTTTTTGTCTTTTCAATGACAAGGTGTTTAACATGGTGCTTTTCAAACAGTCTGCGGCGATTTAAAAAATGGCTGAAGCATAATTATTTTTAAGTAGCAAATATCTCATCAAAGTCATTTGTCCAATATTTTCTGTATTTTTGTTCAACATAAGAAGGCATTTCGTCATTAAAATAATATAAAGCCACTTCCACTTTGATTGCGCGATTTTTTTTCAATTTTGTAATTTCTTTTTCAAATTCCTCGAATCCTCTAATTTTATCACTTGGATTTCTTATATGCTCTATACCTTTAGGATCGACAAACTTTATATAGTAAAGATTGTCCTTTTTTAGCCAAAAGATAAAATCTGGAGAGAAATTACTATAATCTCCTTTGTGAGTGTCAAAATAGGGTATTTTTATTCTGTCCAGGTTTTCATCGATTTTTGAAAAATACCACCAGTCATATTCTTTTAGCTTATGCATTGGTTTTCCGAGATATTCTTTAAATCTCTTTAAGAACTCTATTTCACTTGGCACTTTGATGATATGCTGGAAGTGTTTGCTATTTTCTTTTAACAAGATTGGAACATAATAATGCTCTTTGAAAATTTCATAATCCACATATTGGTTTAAAACTTTAAAGTCAGAAAATGATAATTGTTTTATTAGTTTCTTGTATTCATCTTTTGAAATTTTCCCTTCATCAAATAATCTATCTATTTCTTCTTCAGTTAAGTTGGGACTGTTTAAAACTTGTAAAATTTCTTTCTCAAGTTTTTCCAAATGTTCTAATAAGTCCGTCCTAATTTCCTGATAATGCATGATATGCTTTTCTAAAATTTTCACTTCTTTTAATCTTCTTACTGGCTTATTGAAGAAGTTATCAATATGTCTCAACAACACTTCAGGTTTATAGTTTTTCTTTTTACCTTCCAAGATAAAGTTAGTTTTTTTATCCTTCAACTTATTTAATGTCCTTACTTTTATGTTTTCTTTTAAAAGCAATACCTCATCTTCTACTTTTGCCATAAAATCCTCAAGTTGCTTAAAATCATCTTTGTTGACTTTAAATGGTTTGTCATTCAAGCCCTGATAATCAAATTCAGGCACAAGGAGGGGTAAATCAACTTCATTTATTTTTTCATTTTTCTTAATACCGTTTACTTTCACCCAGACAGAAGCCTGCGTCTCCAATTCTTCTAAAATGTTTTTTACTACTTCTTTATTGGTTGCAAAAACAAATAACGTCTCAAGCAGTTTATTAAATTGCCTAATTTTTTTTGTGTCTTCAGGACTAAAGTCATATTTATCTATATAATCAAATCTTCTCCTATTATTTTTGATAGGCTCAATTCTTATACCTCTACCTATTGCTTGAAGCACGAATTTTTTAGCCTTTTCATCAACACCTATGTTAATAAAATTGATTATATTTGGCCTGTTACTATCCCACCCTTCTGCAAAAATACGACTTCCTAAAAGTATGCTTATATTATCCCGAACTTTTTCATTGATATTTTCAAATAAGCTTTCTTCTACCGTTTCACCAAATTCATAACCATCCAATACATTATCTTCCCACTTAACAATATCACTTGCTACAATTAACATAAACGGCACATTTGCATTTTTAAGTTTGAAAGCTAATTCTCTGGTGTTTCCTTTTATTTTCAATACTTCTATATTGCCAGACTGGGTAGTGTTAAAAACATTTTCAAAAAAGTCCTCTTTGGTTAAATCTTGAACTCCTTGGAGAATAGAATCGTCTATTTTATCTAACCCAAATAAATAATCTAAATTCTGCATCAAATTTTGGTATAGCCTCTTCTTACTTGCTTTAAAATTGAAATTTCCCTGTGCGATGTCCGCTAATATTTGATAAAAGATTTTTAGGTCAGCATCTTCTACATGGACGCTATTCGCCAAGGTGATAAGCAATGGTGCGTGATATAAATTACTTCTTATGCTTTTTATTTTTTTATAATGCTTTCTAACAATAGATAAAAGAATTAATGTTTGTATAACAATTTCTTTTTTTTCTTCGTCTGTAAAGTCATTTAAGATTTTTCTGTTCTTTTTTTGTGGTTTAAAATTTTTAAACTCACTATTTGCTATATAGATTTTTTTACCATATCCTTCTTTTAAAAAAGTATCCAGCTTAAAATCAAAAACTGTGGTTATTATGTCTATATCATCTGTAAAAGTAGCGGAAAAATTAAAAAGAAACCCATTTTTTGAAAGTATTGTATAGTGCTGCTGTCTTTTAGAAGTTGATTTCTCGCCTTTGTGGGCTTCATCAAGTATGAGATACCAATTTCCATTGTTATAAAAAGTCTTATAATTAATCTGCTTATCTTTATTTTCTTCTGTTATATTATCGGCTCTGTAGTAAAAAACTGTTATCTCGCTTTCATTAAAAAGAGAAACTTGTCCTTTCATTTTTTCCCATTCTTTGAGATTTCTCATTTCTATTTGTAAACTTACATTCTGATTATAAATATCAATATGTTTTTTAATTTGATTTAATATCTCATCCTTCGGAGCTAAAATAAGAATATCTTTTTGTGGAATGAGTTTCTTTTTCATTAAATAATGTAAAAGTTCTATGAGTTTTACCATAATAAGCGTTTTTCCACTTCCCGTAGCCATCCAGAATGAGGCTCTATTTAGGAATTGCTTAAAAGAAATTTTATTATCCTCTACTACCTGATAATACTCAGAGAGTATCCTAAAATTTTCGTCTTCTTTTTTTACAGATAATTTTTCTTCTAAATCTGAAGATAAACCTTCCTTCTGGTAATATTCGTAAAACTCATCTATTCCTCTGGTGTAATATAAATAAAGTGCTTTTGATATGTATTCTATTGCTCTTACTTGATAGTCAAACAATTTCCAATTTATGCCAAATTGTTTTACTTGGGGTAAAAACCACTCGCTAGGAATATCATTTGCATAATTTTCGACTATTCTTTGCAAGATAATATTTTTTCTACTCATTTCACTCCCACCAAATAAGAGGTTTTAAAAATGGATACTTTTCAAAAGTGAGATTATTTAAGTCAACTTCAAAATCGTCTTCAAATACTACTTTGTCTCTTGTAATCTTTTTAATTTTCTTCCCAATTAAATTCGAAATGGTTTCTGGAATATCAACATCAGGATATAGCTTTTCAAATGTATATTTAGCAAATTTCTTTTCATAATCTATTTCTAATCCATCTTTTGCAAGCTTAATATCAAGATTAAACTCAATGTTTTCTATCTTGTCATCCTTTGGTTTATAAACAGCTTTTCTAAGAGTATCTTCAAATTGTTCAAGTTCATAGTATTTGAAGAAACCGCCACCTTGCCAGTTTACTTCTTCAGAAATACCACAAGGTTCGTGATTTCCTCTACCTGCTAACACTTCTTTCATTCTTGGCAAAATTATTTTTTCAAAATATTCTTCACACTCTACTCCTATCCATTTTCTTTTCATTTTATGAGCTGTCGTCAATGTTGTTCCCGTTCCTGAGAAAAAATCCATAATTAAATTTCCTTCTCTTGTGCTAAGAAGGATTATTTGTTTAAGCAATCCTTCTGGCTTCTGCGTAAGAAAATTTTCTATTCTCTCTGCCGAGACATTAATTACAGGCTTTACATTTAATGTTATTTTTCTATCTCCTTCAAATATAGTATAAATGCCTTCAAAAATATCTCTAAGATTAACTAAAGCGTAGTAATTACCATTTTCGTCTTTCTGTGTGGTAAAAAATGGTTTTTCATAAATCACTTTTTCTTTAAACTTTTTAAAAAATAGATTATCAGACTTAGAATAGTAGAAAATTGTATCATGCTTGCTGGCAAGAGGATTATTTTTAGAAGGACTCCCACCCGTCCTGTAAGCCCAGATAATTTCATTTCTGAAATTATTTTCACCTAATATTGAGTTTAGTAATATCCTTCCATAAAAGTTTGCATTATAATCCAAATGTAAAAACAAACTTCCATCTCCTTTTAGCAATTCCTTTGCCAATTCTAATCTATTCTCCATTAGAGTAAGCCATGTGGAATCTTGAAACTTATCTATGTAAGCAAAATCTTCTCCTGTGTTAAACGGTGGGTCAATTCTATTACAAAATAGGCAATTTCTTTTATTTTTCTGACAGTATCAAGCCGTTTTTGGTCAAATATAGTATCAAGGTCGTTGGCAAGGTATTGATAAATGTAAAGGTCAAATTGTTCTTTTAAAAATTTCCGTGCGTCTTTGTGAATAAAATAGTCAATTTCATTTTGCCTTTTATAAAGGCTAAAGGCTTTTAAAATGTTTTCCTCATGGATAGCAATCAGGCCCTTTTTATTACAATACTTTATAATTTCTTGGGTATCGGTTATGACGGGTTCTATCGTTACGCCTTTAAATATATCATCTTCTTTTTCTGTGATTAAAAATTCTGCTTTGACTGTATTTTTATTCCTATTCTTAAAATTTAGCAGGGAGATGTCCAGTTTATTTTTAAGAATTCGTATGCGAGGATCGTCTAAATTCTCTAAATTCTCTTGCAGATATTTTTTTAATTCCTGTGTATGGTTGACATGCAATATTTCTTTCAATCTATCATATTTGGCAGATTCTTTATATTTTACTTTAAATTCTAAAACAAACTTATTATCATCCGTTTTTTCTAACCCTACAAAGTAAAAAGCAAGTTCTTTTTTTTCATTTGCTTTTTTATGTTGCAGTTGGCTGGCATCAAAATTAAATTTAAAATAGTCATATTCATCTAAAATCATATTTTTAATGGATTGATAATTAACTTCAGTTTTCACATAATAAAGATCACGTGTCTTCCAAAAAAGAGAAACATCCTCTCTATCAGAATAAATCTTGGCATATATGTTTTTATAAACTGGCGTAGATGAAAAGAAGATAGCACCTCCATCACTGAAGTAACTGTCAAAAAAGGTGTAAAGTTTATCAAAAAGTTCATTTTCTTCATCTTCGCTAAATTCTTCCCAAATCTTTTCTTTAATTAAGTGTCTTATTTTCTCAAAATATTCCGTTTTTATATTCATTAAATTCACATATCCACTCTGTCCTTCCAATTTTGCCCCAACGAATAAATCTTCTAAAGTTGAGTAAAATTTTTGCTCTTTATTTCCCATTATTGCCTCCTTGCGCCTCCTTTCCTTCACCAACTACTTTTTCCAATTTTTCCAGATCTTCTGGTACATTCACATCTATAGCCGTGTGCTTGGTTTCTGTTACAAAGATGGAATAACCGTGCTCCAAGGCCCTTAACTGTTCCAGCTTTTCTATTTTCTCTAAAGGTGTTTGTTCTAATTTGACAAATTTATCTAAAAAGGCCTTTCTGTAGCCATAAATGCCAAGGTGTTTGTAATAGGTGATGCCCTTTTTGTCCCGATCGTAGGGAATGGGAGAACGGGAAAAATAAATGGCCCTGCCTGTAGGGCTAAAGACCACCTTAACGCAATTAGGATCGGCTATTTCTTCTTTTAAACTAATCCTTTGGGCAAGAGTGGACATGGGTAAAAGGGGATCTTCTAAAAGGGGCTGACTGACCTCAGCAATAATCTCTGGGTGAAAATAGGGCATATCTCCTTGCACATTGACGATAATATCTTCTGCTTTAAGCCCAAGCAAATTGGCGGCCTCGGCCAGTCTGTCTGTGCCAGAAGCATGGTCAGGGGCAGTCATGACTACTTTACCCCCAAACCCTTCTACACACTGGGCAATACGTTCATCATCCGTTGCGATAACAACCGCCTTGGGCAAAGAAGATTTACAAGCACACTCATATACATGTTGAATTAAAGGCCTTTCTTGCCACAAGGCAAGTGGCTTCCCAGGAAAGCGCTTGGCTGCATACCGGGCAGGAATGATAACATAAATGTCTGCCTCTTTGACATAACGCCGGTGAAGGTCATCTTTGCTAATCTTATAACCGCATTCACACAAAAGAATATCCCGAAAATCAAATAAAATCACATCATACTGCCGCCCACACTTAGGACAAATAACTGCCATAGCTGACCTCTACCTCCTTTAAGTCCTCTTGCCATTCCTTTTCTACTACTTCCTTAAATAAGGCCGTTAATACCTGCTGGTAATCAAGTTTATTTTCTTCTACGGCATCCATCTTTTCTTCCAGTTGTCTTGTAAACTCTTCGTTCACATATTCATGGTAATGCTTGTCTAAAAAGGTAAACACCTCTTTACCTAAGCGGGTAGGAAAGAGGTAATTTTTATGAGAAATAAGATATCTTCTCTCTAAGAGCACCGACACAATCTTGGCGTATGTAGAGGGGCGGCCAAGTCCTCTTTGTTTCATTTCCTCTACCAGACTGCCCTCAGTATAAGGCATAGCCTTGGGTACAAGGCGAAGCTCCTTATCTTTAATTATTATTTCTTTTAATGGCGTGATTTTTAAGGGCTTAAGTAAGCTAAATCCTGGCTCTATTACTTCTGTATAAATCTCCCACTCTTTCTCCCACCCAATTTCAGGCAGGCAAAGTTTTAATTCCTTTACCTTTACCTGGGCATCCTTCATCTGGGAAGCCATAAACCGGTTAAAGATCAGCCGGTAAAGCCTTAAGGCCTGCTTGGGATTGCTTAACTCTAAGGTCCCTGTGGCCAACATATATCTTATTTCCTGTTCATCCAAGGGACGGGTAGGGCGGATACATTCATGTGTGCCTTCTTTGGCCCAGGTCCTTTTTTGTAAAACCTCTTCTCCAAATTTGGCTGTAATATATTCCTTAGCTACCTCTCTACCTACTTCAGACACATGCATGGAATCTGTGCGGTGATAGGTAATAATGCCTTTTTCAAAGAGTTCCTGCAGAAGGTGCATAGTCTGGCTGACGCTTAGGTATAAAAGCTGTGAGGCATCGGTTAAAAGGGGGCCAGTGTGATAGGGCGGAGGGGAAGAGATAGTCTTTTCGCCGGCATCGCTGATGATTATCTTGGCCTGCTCTAAACGGGTAAAAATTTCTTTTGCCTTGTCTAAGTCCAACTCTTCAAAGGAAAGGGAAAATCCGCCTAAGGAAAAACTAATGCGTGCCTTTTTTTGGCGACGTTCCTTTTCTCTTTCAATCACCCAGCCAAGTACCGGGGTCTGAACGCGTCCGGCCGAGAGAGTGCGTCTTTGAAATGCCTCCCATAGACGCTGCGAGAGGATAAACCCTACCCAGCGATCGGCAATGCGGCGCAGGATTTGGGCTTTAACCAAAGGCAGATGAAGAGAGCGGAGATTTTTGATGGCCTTTAAAAAGGCACGGCGGGTTACCTCATGAAACTCGGCCCGCTTGATCACCGGATGAAAGGGGCGCAAAAGGAGGCTTATATCCCAGCCTATCTTTTCACCCTCGGTATCTGGGTCAGTGGCAATAAGAATTTCATCCACTTCTAGGGCTATCTGCTTTAGGGCCTGGATAACTTCAGCCTTGCTTAATGAAAGTGGCTTATGACAGCGGGGACAGAGATTTTCGGTTGTCTGCACTCCACAATCAAGGCATGATTTTATCGGCGCATACACAGGTAAAAACCGGCCGTCTTCTTTTTTTACGCCAAAATAGCCATCAGAGATGGTAAGGTCATACACATGTCCTAATGAGGCCGTGATACAGAGAAGGCGATCTTCCAAATTAATTTCATACACCAGCAAATGTCCAATCCGACGACGGCTAGGTCGTCCAAAGAGACTGGCAATGGTCTTGGCCTTGGTGGGAGATTCCACAACTACCAACGTGGTTTTAAATAAGTCCTTTTTCTCAGGCAAGTCCTTGCCGGCCTTAATGGCCTTAATCCGTTCGCGATCGGCGTCTATCTCCTTAAAAAGGGCGTTAAAATCTACCTCTTCCATTTGAGCAAAACGCACACTATCCTGAAAACGCATTCTTTTAAAAAGACTACGTGCAGCCTTTTTATCCCAATAAAGAGTCAAGGCCAGGCCTTTACTTAAGCCGCCGGCAAATAAGCGTGAGGCCCGACCAGAGGCCTGGAGATAGCCATTTGTATCGCCAACAACAATATAGAGCTGACCATTTTTTTCTTTTAAACCAATATTTTCGTCCTTTTTTATGCGTTCAATAAAGTCCTTATCGTTTAAATGCGCTTCTAAAAAGGCAGCAATTTCTTCTAGGCGGGTCTTGATCCGGGGATAGCGGTCTATTTGGGTCTCAGAAAGACTAAGATACCTGCGCACATAAGAAAGATAAGAGTTAAGTTTCTCAGCAGGTAAGAGGTCTTTTAGGGCGGTCAAAAGGCCAAAAAGGCTGCTTGGCCTTAAGGAAACGACCGTAGGAAAGATCAATTTGGGCACGTCTAAAAAAATGACATAACGCACAGCTTCTGGCAAATCTACTCCCCTCACAAGGGGATTATAGGCATTAGAAATACCCACAACGACCTTAAGCTCTCCCTGACAAAAGGCCTTTATCTGGGCATCATTAACTTTATGATAGGCAGTGGCCTTTATGCCCTGCTTATTTAAAAAAGAAACAGTTCTTTCTACTCCTTCTTTGCCGTTATCAGCAGATACAAACAGAAAACAACCTCCCCCATATCTCTGGATAAAAGCAGCGGCTTCTTGCAAAGCTTCATCTTCATTTTCTACTTGCTGCCATAAGTCTACAATATTACGCAGGTTACTTTGGGCCTGCTGCACCTCAAACCCAAGCAATTGCTGAAAGAGCATTACCCGGTTGGTCTTTGGCTGCACTGTGGCCGAAGAGACAATTAAGATTATATCTTTATGTTCGGATAGTTTCTTAAGGCGCTCTCTTTCGGCTTCTGTCTTTTGGCGTTTAAGCGCAAGTTTTATGTCCTCATCGCTAAAACCCATGAGTTTAAAAAGATAATCTACATTTTTAGAAGACTTTAACACCGCATCCACGTCGTCTACAAAGATAAATTTAAAAAAATGCTTGGGAATGAGCTCAAAATTACGGTAAAAAAAGTTTACCGTGGTGATAAGCACCTTATAATTGGCCGTAGCGATACGTTCCTTTTCATCCTTTTTGCCCAAATAGACAGCAATTTGGGAAGGAGGAAGAAATTTTAAAAGACGTTCATAGGCCTGTTTGACCAATAGTTTCGTCGGCAAAAGAATATAGCTTGGCTGCGAAAGATAGGCTGTAAAAACTAGACCAAAGGTGGTTTTGCCAACACCGGTAGGCGCAACAATAGCAAAAGACTTTTTTAAAAAGGCCCGTTTGGCCCAGGTAAGCTGTAATGCCCAAGGAGAAGAGCCTACTTTTTGGGTAAAAAAACTCTTAAACCGATCTGTCTCCTCCCAGACCCTACAGGCTGTGGCCATTTCCTTTAAACACTGTTTATTCCTTAATGCCTTGCAAACACAAACACGGGGAGTTTCCAAACACTTCTCACACGGCTGGCCTAAAGAAAGACGCCGATCATCAATTATGCCTCCACAATTAGGACAACTCTCTGCAAAATAGGCGGTTTTAAAAAACGCAGGAGTAGACATAAAAACTCCTAAAATACTTAACTTATTTAAGGGCTTTTAAAATAGTTTGTAAATAGTGTCAATAGTTCAAAAATCTTGTATAAGAGATGCTTTGGGTTGAGTTGTTCTTTTAACCTTTGCTGAAACAAACTTAATTGCCTTTTATCGGATCCTCTTCCTTTTATTTTGACGTTCCAAATTGTAAGATTTTGAGCCGATTTTTAACATATCCCTGTATTTGTATCACCCTAATATCAAGGAAATATGCGATAAAATGGTAGGTTATATCGTTTTTCAGGGACGACTAGCTAAACTTAGCAAGAACCAAATAAAAGGAAGCTACCTATGAAAAGAATAAAACTCAAGTTAAAGGATGTACAAGGAGTTAGAAAAGTTACTGAAAAGTGATAAGTATGTCCTACTCCTTACCTTCCCATTCACTGCTTACCCTTTAGCGGTTACTATTAAAATGATTATTTTATAAACCTTCCTGTTTAAAATTGTGATTGTTATAACTAATTTCTATTTGACTTATTTGTTATTTCAATGTAGTATTAATTTTTGCCAAAAAGGGGGCAATGGAGCTGGTGCTCCCCGCGGGCTGCAAACCCGTTGGCTGGCCCTAAAAAGGCCAGAGGAGGTTCAATTCCCCTTGCCCCCTCCAAATTTTGAGTTTTAAAAATTTATTGAGTTTGTTAGGTAAGGATATGATTGAATATACGATCGCTACCGCTGGACATGTAGATCATGGTAAATCTAGCTTGGTTAAAACCCTAACAGGTGTTGATCCGGATGTTTTAAAGGAGGAAAAGAAAAGGGGCCTGACGATAGAACCAACGGTTGTTCCTTTTAAACTTTCTTCAGATATCCATTCAGAAGAGAAGCAATTACTTGCCTTTGTTGATTTACCAGGTCATGAAGATTTTATCAAAAACATGGTCAGAGGAGCAAGCTGTGTAGACGCAGCCATCTTGGTAGTAGCAGCAGACGACGGCGTTATGCCCCAAACAAGAGAGCATCTTCAAATTTTGAAATTTCTTGATGTGCGTTATGGCTTTGTGGTTTTGTCTAAAGTTGACTTGGTAGATGAAGAAACTCGTTTTTTGGCGATAGAAGAAATTAAAGAGTTGGTAAAAGATAGCTTTTTAGCAGATAGTCCTATCATTCCCTTTTCTGCTTGGACAAAACAGGGTGAAAAAGAAATTATCGCCTATCTGCAATCCTTATGCGAAAAAATTCCACCTCGGTCAGACACTGGTTTCTTCCGACTTCCTATTGACCGGGTATTACAAATTCCAGGACAAGGCACAGTCGTAACAGGCACGGTTTTAAGTGGAAGTTGCCGGGTAGGGCAGGTATTGAGTATTTATCCAGAAGGTAAGCTAGTAAAAATAAAGGGACTTCAGGTACATCGGCAAGAAGTATTGGAGGCAAGGGCAGGACAGAGAGTAGGTATTAATCTGGCGGGACATAATTTAAAGGTAGAAAAAGGGATGATTTTGGCCGAGAACGGTTTGCTCGAAACTAGTCACTTTGTCAATGCCCTTTTTGTGTATACACCTCCTGATGAGCAGGTTTTTGACAACTACACTGTTGTGCGTTTATACCTTGGCACTATGGAAACCACAGCCAAAGTTGTGCTTATGGAAAGGGATAAACTTTTGCCAGGAGAAAAAGGCTTTGTTCAATTTAGATGTAAAATTCCGGTTGCTGCCCTGCCAGGAGATAGATTTGTCGTACGCAGTTTAAGCCCAGCCCATACCATTGGGGGAGGTATTGTTGTAGAGGTAACAAGACGCAAATTTCGGCAAAAAATGCGGTTTTTGATCCCTCGTTATCACAGATTTTGTCAAGGAGTAGATGTAGATTTTATAGAGGCACTTATTAAAGAGTATTTTGTGACCCCAGTTACGCCCATAAACTTATTCAAACAAACAGGCACAGAAAGAATCTACTCTTTTCTTGATCCTCTTTTAAAGAAAGGAAAAATTATTCAAATTGGTAATGGATTTTACCATATTGACAATTTTAGAGAAGTAAAGGAAAAGATTTTATCCAGCCTTAAAAATTATCATCAGCAATTCTATTACAAAATTGGCCTGGCTAAAGAAGAGTTAAAACAATCTGTGGGGGAAATTGATAAAAAGGTATTTGAGGAAGCAATTGTTTCCCTTCTTAAAGAAGGAAAAATTGATAGAACGAAAGGGCGTTATCATATCAAGGGTTTCTTGCCATTTCTTAAGGGAGAGGAAGAAAAGCTTTGTAAAAAGATTGAGGAATATGCCCTTAACGGTGACTTAAGGGGTTTTACCTTTGTTTTACTTCAAAGGGCATTTCCGCATGCGGAAGAAAAAAAGGTAAAAAAGGCTTTAACCTTTTTAATAGATAAAGAGGCCATTGTTCAACTTAACAACGGGCGTTTTTTACATCAAAAATTACTAAAAAAGGCATGGAAACAAGTAAAAGCATTTCTTTTAACCCATGAAAAAATGGATTTAAACCAAGCTAAAAACTTGCTGAATTTATCTCGCCAGTATACCGTAGCCATTTTGGATTATCTTGATACCATTCGTTTAACTTTACGGGTGCAAATAAACGGGACAGACTATAGAATATTGGCTAAGCAAGTAAAGGTGCAATATAAAAGCAAAGGCGTTTAAAGTATAGTGAAGTTTCATCTGTAATCACCTTTTGTAATAACTTTCTAAAGCTCTAGTCCTAACCACAACTGGAAATGGGTTAATGTGTTAATGCGTTAATGGGTAACTCATAAACCCATAAACTCACAAACTTTCCAACTGTTTTAAATTATACCTCCAACCAGAAGATGGAAAAGTGATTACAGATCAGAGTGAAGTTTATTGACTTTCTCTCTCTTGTTGTGTATATCATCACATTGTGATTGAGAAAACAGATATCCAGAAAATAGGTATATATTATCGTCAGGACCCAACTACAAGGAAAGAGGCAGAACAAATTGCTACTTGGTTAGAACAAAAGGGAGTTACAGTCTTTTGGCCTCCTTTTCCTTATTCTCTAGATCTTATTATTGTCCTGGGTGGAGACGGTTCGCTTCTTAAGGCCGCCCGCATGGTTTGGCCTGTGGCTGTGCCTATCTTGGGGATCAATTTTGGAGAATTAGGCTTTCTGAGTGCAGTCAGTAAAGAAGAGGCTAAGAAAATACTTGTGGCTGTTTTAGAAGGTAAGTTTCGAGCAGAGAAGAGGATGGTTATAGAGGGAATCATTTATAATCAGAATGAAAAAAAGGGACCTTTTATGGCCCTCAACGAAATAGCCATTGAAAGGGGAGCATGGACCCATTTGATTACCCTCTCGGTAAAGGCAGATGGACAAAAGGTTACTTCTCTGAGGGCTGACGGAATTATCGTTGCTACGCCTACTGGTTCTACGGCCTATTCCCTTTCAGCCGGTGGCCCTATTGTCCATCCCGCCTTGGATGCCCTTATTATAACTTCAATTTGTCCTTTCCACCTTGTTCACCGTTCTTTGGTTTTGTTTCCAGAGGCCACGGTAGAAATAACCTTAGAAAGAGGAGGGGAGGGAGTAAGGGTAATCTTTGATGGCCAGGTGTTTATCCCTCTGGCTGGAGGTGATAGGGTAGAGATAAAACGGTCACAGCGCCCTATTTATCTGATCAACCATGGTCTTTATTTCCACACCTTAAGACAGAAATTAAATTGGGGATGTTAAATCTCAAAACCAAAGCAAAAAAAACTATTCCTTTGACCGAACGCCTTCGGCCTCGGAGTTTGTCTGATTTCATAGGTCAAAGGCATTTAATTGACTTAATTCATAAAATCTTCACTTCCCAGAAGCTACCTTCCCTCATCTTCTGGGGACCACCGGGCACAGGTAAGACTACATTGGCCTTCCTTATTGCCCAATACTTTAACTATCCCCAGGCCAGTTTTTCGGCTGTAACAACAAGTATAAAAGAAATCAAAGAATTTATGCAATCTGCGCAACAGAACTGGGAAAAAGAAGGGATTCCTACGATTGTTTTTATAGATGAAATTCATCGTTTTAATCGGGCCCAACAAGATGCCTTTTTGCCTTATTTGGAAAAGGGCACTATAATTCTTCTAGCGACAACCACTGAGAATCCATCTTTTTATCTCACTGCCCCATTGCTTTCTCGGTGTAAGGTGTTGGTGTTTCATCCCTTTACGCAAGAAGAAATGACCTTGATTCTTAAACGAGGCATAGAAAAGGGCTTTGATTCTCCGATAAAAATTAATCCTGAATTGCTTGGGTTTATTGCCAAGGCGGCGCAAGGGGATGCCCGGGTGGCCTTAAATACCTTGGAATTGGCCACTGAAATGGCCCCTTGGGAAGAAGGACAAAAGGTCATTTCTGAAGAAGTGCTTAAAAGGGTATTAAGTGAAATTCCTTTACGTTACGACAGGAGAGGAGAAGAACATTACAACCTCATTTCTGCCTTTATCAAAAGCATGCGAGGAAGTGATCCGGATGCGGCCGTTTACTGGTTGGAGAGAATGCTTACGGCTGGAGAAGACCCTCTCTTTATTTTAAGACGAATGCTTATCTTTGCCTCGGAGGATATTGGTAACGCTGATCCCCAGGCCTTGCAAGTAGCCGTGGCCGCTTTGCATGCCTTTCAGGCCGTTGGTATGCCTGAGGGCGTATTAAATTTGATTCAGGCCGCCACTTATTTGGCCACTGCCCCCAAAAGCAATGCTGTTTTAAGGGCCCATCATCTAGTCCAAAGAGACATTAAGGCCTACGGTAGTCTTCCTGTTCCGTTACATCTTCGTAATGCCCCCACGCGTTTGATGAAGAAATTGGGTTATGGCGAGGGCTATAGGTATCCACATAACTACCCAGGGGGATATGTAAAGCAGAACTATCTACCTGAAAAATTAAAAACAAGGAGATATTACCTACCTAGTAATATGGGAAAGGAGGCCGAAATTAAAAGACGGCTGGAGAAAATAAAAGGAGGGTTTAAATGAGATGGTTTGTATGGGTAGCTGGGATTCTTTTTATGTTAATGGGGATAAGAAGTATTCTCTATCCCCAGAAGTTGAAGGTAAACTTACAAAAGTTTCTTAGCCAAGAAAAACACTACCTTTTTGCTCTTATCCCCATTTTTATAGGTCTGTTGTTAATTATAGGGGCCTTTAAAACGACGGCTAAAGGATTTGCTCTCATTTTAGGCGTACTTATCTGTGCAAAGGGTGTGCTTTTCTTTGTAAAACCTAATCTAATGCAAAAGATGTGTAATTGGTGGCTAAAAAGGTCAGAAAGGACTTACCAAATTTGGGGGATAGTGATATATACTTTGGGTCTACTTTTATTATTATGGTGTTAATTACACGCTGGACTTAACTTTTCCGTAAAGGCCTTTGTTTTATATTTTACGAAGAATTTATCATAACAAGGAGAAGGGCATGCTCAATGATGAACTTTTACAGGTAATACAGACATATTTGGAAGAAAAAAGTTTGAAGAAAATAAAAGACATTCTCTCTAAATGGCCAGTAGCAGATGTAGCCGAATTACTCCAAAATATAGACGAAAAAAACATGATCATCATTTTTCGCCTTTTGCCCAAGGACAAGGCCATAGATGTGTTTGCGGAGTTGGACAAAGAGTCCCAGGAAAAACTTCTTAAAATGATGAGTGATCAGCGCATCAAAGAAATTATCTCTGAGCTTCCTCCTGATGATAGGACGGAACTCTTTGAGGACTTGCCAGGTCAATTGCAGCAAAGACTTCTTAACATGCTTTCTTCTGACGACCGGAGGGAGGTTTTAAAGCTGCTTGGCTATCCCAAAAATAGTGTTGGCCGTTTGATGACTCCTGATTATGTGGCTGTGCGTTCTCACTGGACAGTAAAAGAGGCCATTGAACACATACGTCAACGGGGACGAGATGCCGAGACTATTGATATAATCTATGTTGTCAACGATGACTGGCGGCTCTTAGATGACGTACCTATTAGACGCTTTATTTTAGCCGATGCAGAACAGAAAGTAGAGATGTTAATGGATTACCACGTAATTTCCATATCTGCCTATGCCGATCAGGAGGAGGCAGTAAAGATTATGCAACAATATGACCTTACTGTGTTGCCAGTAGTGGATGAGGATGGAATTTTGATTGGTATTGTCACGATTGATGATATCTTGGACGTATTAGAAGAAGAAGTTACTGAGGACTTCCAAAAAGGATCGGCTATAATCCCCTTTGAGGAGAGTTATATCAAGGCTTCGCCCTTCTTTCTCTACCGAAAGAGAGCAGGCTGGCTGTTACTCCTTCTTGTCGCAGACTTTCTTTCCTCTAACGTGATTGCCCATTTTGAAGACGCCTTACGTATGGTTATTGCCTTAGCCTTTTTTATACCTGTACTTATTGACAGCGGTGGAAATACTGCCTCCCAGTCGGCTACTCTCGTCATTCGGGCCATTGCCACAGGTGAGTTAAATATACGAAGATGGTTTGATGTAGTCAAAAAGGAATTGATTACAGGTCTTCTCTTGGGTATAACCCTCGGAGTTGCCCTTTTTTTGCGCAGTTTTTTCTGGAAAGGAGGACCAGAAATAGGTCTAGTTGTAGGTATCTCCATGGTGGCCATTGTTGTATGGGCCAATTTGTTGGGAAGTCTTTTACCTATTATTTTAACTAAATTAAAACTTGACCCAGCAGTAATTAGTGCTCCTCTGCTTACTACTTTGTGTGACGCTACAGGTCTAATCATATATTTTCACATTGCCAAATTACTTTTAAAGATATAAATGCTCCCAAATCCGTGATTGATTTTTGGGAAAAGGATATTTGAGAGGAGAAAAAATTAAGAAGGAACAACAGAATTACTCCTTCTTAAAGAATCATATGCCAGGACCTCGCTTATACTGTCAAGGTTCTTCATTTGCTACTCGCTGCGACCTGCCCTTTGGCATAAGCTGCGCCCTTTGGGCTTGGCTTTGACTGCTAAGCGGGCGAAGGCGTTACGATTATAATTGAACCTTGAAGAAAAAGGCCTCTACAAATTTATCATAGCCCACTTGCGATGTTTCTTGTAGGAGAAGCGCAGATTTTGGGTGTTGACTTCTCTTAACTAATTTATTACAACACAAAGATAAAAACTTTGAGGTTGATTATGATTGCGATCATTGACTATAAAGCAGGTAACTTAACGAGCGTAAAGAGGGCCCTTGGTCATCTGGGTTATGAGGCAGTTATTACGGCAGATCCTCAAGAAGTGCTAGCCGCTGATCGGGTGATCTTTCCGGGCGTAGGAGCGGCTGTTTCGGCCATGGAGGATTTGAAGAAAACGGGCATGGCCGAGGTGTTAAAGGAGGTCTACAAAAGAAAAATTCCCCTTTTAGGTATCTGTTTGGGCACTCAGATTATCTTTGAAAGGAGTGAAGAGGGAGGCACAGAGTGTTTGGGCATATTGCCAGGTACGGTTAAGGCCTTTCCTGATCCCTTGATTGATCCTAAAACTAAAGAGCGCCTTAAGGTACCCCACATGGGGTGGAATAGTGTAAAACTAATTAAGCCCCATCCAGTCTTTTCTAATATAGATCCAAGAGCCGAATTTTATTTCGTGCACAGCTATCATCCTGTACCCAAATATACAGAATTAATCTATGGGATTACAGATTATGGCGTTAAGTTTGTGTCTGTAGTGGCCCATCGGGGGCTGGTAGCTGTGCAATTTCATCCTGAAAAGAGTGGAAAACCAGGTCTTCAAATTTTAGAAAATTTTTGTCAGTGGAGACCATAAATGCTTAGTAAACGCATTATTGTTTGTCTAGATGTTAAGAACGGACGCACCACTAAGGGCATTAAGTTTAGAAATAACGTAGATGTGGGTGATCCGGTGGAAATGGCTAAGGTTTATTACGAAGAAGGGGCCGATGAAATCGTCTTTTATGATATCACAGCCTCGGCTGAATATCGGGATATTATGATAGATGTTGTAGAAAAGGTGGCCCAACAGATATTTATTCCCTTTTCTGTCGGTGGAGGTGTGCGTACCCTAGACGATATGCGGCGGGTGCTCCTCGCTGGGGCAGAGAAGGTAAGTGTAAACACCGCGGCCGTGTTAAATCCCAAAATTATAGAAGAAGGGGCAAAGGCCTTTGGAAGTCAGTGTATTGTTTTAGGCATGGATGTTAAAAAAGTTACTCCTACCGAAAAAATTCCTTCTGGTTATGAAATCGTCATCCACGGTGGCCGAACCTATACAGGTATAGATGCCTTGTGGTGGGCAAAAGAGGCCGAAAACTTAGGTGCTGGTGAAATTTGTTTGAACTCTATTGATGCCGATGGAACACAGGCAGGTTATGAAGTTAATTTAACCAAGCTCATCTCTGAAAATGTCTCTATCCCAGTTATTGCCTCTGGTGGGGCAGGGGTGCCTGAACATCTTTATGAGGTCCTTACCACGGCCAAGGCGGATGCCGCCTTAATTGCCTCTATGGTACACTATGGCACATATACCATCCGAGAAATTAAGAAATATCTCCATAACAAAGGTGTAAAAGTAAGGATGGTATGGTAGATGAAAATTGCCATTGGTCAAACCAATCCTATCATTGGGGCCTTTGACTATAATTTAGAAAAAATTTCTCATTTTATTAAGGAAGCAAAAGAGAAGGAAGCCGATTTAATTATTTTCCCTGAACTTACACTTATAGGCTATCCGCCCAAAGACCTTTTAGAAAGAGATGCCTTCGTCAGTCACAGTCTAGAAGTTCTAGAAGGCTTGGTAAGAGAAACAAAGGGTATTGGCGTTATTTGTGGGTGTGTGGAACGCTACCAGGATCATGCCAAGCCTCTTTTAAATACGGCTGTCTTTTTTAAAGACGGTCAAATTCTGGCGCGTGCCCATAAAATGCTTCTCCCTAGCTATGATATCTTTGATGAAACTAGGTACTTTGCGCCTGGCCAAAGACCAACTTCTTTTGAATGGCAAGGGCTTAAATGGGGTCTTACTATCTGTGAGGACATTTGGAATGACAAAGATCTCTTTTCACGTAGGCAATATACTTTAGACCCAGTAGAACAATTGGCCAAACAAAAGATAGATATGCTTATAAATATCTCTGCTTCTCCTTACCACATTGGCAAACCTGCCTTTCGTCAGAAGATGCTTAGTTTTTTGGCCTGTAAATACGGATTTCCCATTATCTATGTCAATCAAGTGGGGGGAAACGACGATGTCATCTATGACGGCAACAGCACGATTGCCTTGCCTGATAAGACCTTTTTGGCTCAGGCCAAGGCATTTTCTGAAGACTTACTCATAGTAGAAATGAAAATGTCAGGTGGTATTATTCCTAAATTTCCACAGGAAGAAGCAGAAATTTTAGATGCCCTGATTATGGGAACACGGGATTATGCGTATAAATCAGGTTTTAAAAAGGCCGTTGTGGGCTTAAGTGGAGGTGTGGATAGTTCGCTGGTCGCATATATTGCTGTAAAGGCCTTCGGTAAAGAGAATGTTTTAGGTGTAGCTATGCCTTCTCCCTATACCTCTAAGACCAGTTTAGAGGATGCGGCTCAGTTGGCTAAAATTTTAGGTATTCGGTACGAAATCATCCCCATTACAGAAATCTTTAAAACCTATCTAAATTCCTTAAAACCAATGTTTGACGATCTACCTTGGAATGCGACTGAGGAAAATATTCAAGCCCGCATCCGAGGCAATATTCTTATGGCCTTAAGTAATAAGTTTGGTTATCTAGTGCTTTCTACTGGAAACAAATCAGAAATGGCCGTAGGTTACTGTACTCTATATGGTGATCTTACTGGAGGTCTGGCCGTTATTTCCGATGTCCCTAAGACTCTTGTCTATCGCCTAGCTAAATATATTAACCGGCAAAATGAAATAATTCCTAATCGGATATTGACCAAACCACCATCGGCCGAATTAAGGCCCAACCAAAAGGATGAAGATGATCTGCCTCCTTATTCTGTTTTAGACGCCATTTTAAAGGAATATATTGAAAACCGACGCAGCGTTACCGAAATTATAGAGATGGGATTTCCTGTTTCTACTGTAAAAGAAGTCATCAGAAGGGTAGATAAAAATGAGTATAAACGCAAACAGGCTCCTCCTGGACTAAAAATTACCACCAAGGCCTTTGGCTACGGTCGTCGTTATCCTATTGTGCAGAGGTATACGGATTATCTATTAAAAAGACTTTAAAGTTAAGAGTTTTGTAACATTGTCAGTCAGCTTGAAACAAAAGTTACTTAACCTAAAGAGGAGAATTTCCAAAAATGTACGTATTTTAACAATTTTGTAAATTTTTAGCTTTAAAAGCTAGATTTTTAGGGAACATTCTGGGCATTTTTTCTGTGTTTAAAAGGGTTAAAAAATAGCAAAGGAGGTTTGTGATGACACCTAAGGAGGCATTAGAATTTGCGAAGAAACATGGAGCAAAGATGGTAGATGTAAAATTCTGTGATTTTCTTGGTACCTGGCAGCACTTTTCTATTCCTATTCGGTGCCTAGATGAAAGTGTTTTTGAGGAAGGCCTTGGTTTTGATGGCTCTAGTATCCGTGGATGGCAGGCTATCAATGCTAGTGATATGGTTGTTGTGCCTGATCCTAATACGGTTTTCATGGATCCATTCTGTGAAGAGCCTACCGTAAGCTTTATTTGCAACGTTGTAGACCCTATCACCAGAGAGCCTTATACTCGGGATCCTCGCTATATTGCCCAGAAGGCCGAAGCTTATTTAAAGTCTACAGGTATTGCCGATACAGCCTACTTTGGTCCAGAAGCCGAGTTTTTCATCTTTGATGATATCCGTTTTGAGCAGAATGAGCACTGTGGTTATTATTTCATTGATTCTATTGAAGGCCGTTGGAATAGTGGACGGGAAGAAAACCCTAATTTGGGTTACAAGCCCAGATATAAAGAGGGCTATTTCCCTGTGCCTCCTGTTGACTATTTTCAGGATTTGAGAACAGAGATGGTTTTAAAGCTGGAAGAGCTTGGTGTTCAGGTTGAATGTCAGCACCATGAGGTGGCCACTGCTGGCCAGGCAGAAATAGGCGTGCGCTTTGCTCCCCTGGTACAAATGGGTGATAACTTGATGAAATATAAGTATGTCATCAAAAATGTAGCAATACAAAATGGATTTACCGTTACCTTTATGCCTAAGCCTATCTTTAATGACAACGGTTCTGGTATGCACACACATCAAAGCTTATGGAAAGACGGACAGCCCCTTTTTGCTGGTGATAAGTATGGTGGATTAAGTGAGTTAGCTCTTTATTACATTGGTGGTATCTTAAAGCATGCTCCTGCCCTTTGTGCCTTTACCAATCCTACAACCAATTCCTACAAGCGGTTAGTACCTGGCTTTGAAGCCCCAGTAAATCTTGCTTATAGTAGCCGAAACAGAAGCGCAGCCGTTAGAATTCCTATGTATTCTCCTTCTCCTAAGGCAAAAAGAATTGAGGTAAGATTTCCTGATCCTACTTGCAATGGCTATCTTGCCTTTGCCGCTATGTTAATGGCTGGATTAGATGGTATTGAAAATAGGATTGATCCCGGTGAACCTCTTGACAAAGACATCTATTCCTTAAGTCCTGAGGAATTGGCCAATGTGCCATCTACGCCTGGTTCTTTAGAAGAGGCACTGAAGGCCTTAGAAGAGGATCATGAGTTCCTCTTAAAGGGCAATGTCTTCACCGAGGATGTCATTGAGAAATGGATTGAATGGAAGATAGAGAATGAAGTCAACGCCATTAAGTTACGTCCTCATCCTTGGGAATTCGCTCTGTATTACGATATTTAATTAGCTCAAAATTTAATTAGCTCAAAGCGGGTGGGGTATTGTCCCTGCTCGCTTTTTTACACACTCCACACCAGCTACATTCTTGTTTCATCGGACAGGAAAGAGAAGGTTGGCCTTTAAGAGCACGCTGATATTCTTCATAAAGAAATTCTTTCTTTAAGCCGTGAGAAATAATCTCCCAAGGAAACATCTCTTCTTTTTCTCTTTCCCGTAAGACAAAAAAGTCTGGATTGACAACACTTGATTTAAAGGCCTTCTGCCATCCGTATTTAAAGGCCATATAAAGGATGTTCCCGGTTCGTCTATCCCCACGGGCGAGAAGGGCCTGGGTATAAGCCCACTTAGGCAAATCACAAGTTACGCTTATCCCTTTTTCTTTTTTTAAAGCAGTCTTTAACCACTTCATTTTCTTTTTTAAATTCTCCACACTGTCCATGGAATGCCACTGAAAGGGCGTAAAGGGTTTGGGCACAAAAGAGGCCACACTTAAATGAATATGGGGGCAGAAACGCCCATGATGCACAGCTAGCATTACCTTCTTCGTCTTTTTTATGAGTTCCACGATGCCCTCTAAATCGGTCTGAGTTTCGGTAGGCAGTCCGATGATAAAGTAAAGTTTTAGGGTCTTAAAGCCAAATTTAGACACCAGGGCTGCGGCCTGTAAAATTTGCTCTTCAGAAAGTCCTTTATTAACTACATTCCTCAGCCTTTGAGTGCCGGCCTCGGGCGCTATGGTAATGGTCTTGTGATGGCATCTTTTTAAGGCTGAAAGTAACTCTTCATTAAGCCTATCGGCCCGCAGGGAAGAAACAGAAAAAACGGCCCCTTGATCTAAGATAAACTTTAGGAGCCGGTCCAAGTGGGGATAATCGTTTATGGCTGCCCCGATTAGGCCTATTTTGGAACTGAATTTTAAACCCGCCGCAATAGTCTTTAGGAGAGAGGGTAGGGGACGCATACGAGGAGGACGGTAGATGTAACCGGCCCCACAAAAACGACAACCATGAAAGCATCCCCGTTCTATCTCAATTAAAAACATTTGGGAAAATTCGGTTTCTGGAGTAATAATCTGACTGTGGGCGGCCGAAGCATGAAGATCCTTAAGCCGTTGTTTAACAATGGGAAAGGGAAAGCCGTCTTTGACTAAAATCTCTTTTAGAATGCCATCACTTTTATACACCGGGGTGTAACCAGTAGGGACGTAGACACCTGGGGTAGATTGTGCTAAACGCTGCAAAAGGATATCTTTTTCTTGGTCAGCGTATTTAAAATAGTTATCTAAAAATTTATCTAAAAAGGCCTCAGCCTCACCAATGAGGAAAAAGTCTAAAAATGGAGTTAAAGGTTCGGGATTAAGCCAAGTAGCCACGCCACCAGCCCCAATTAGGGGCAAGGACGAATCCCGCTCTTTAGCTCTTAGGGGGATATCTGAAAGGTGAAGGATCTTTAGAACATTCAAGTAGTCATTTTCAAAGGAAATGGATAAAACAAGAAGGTCAAATTCCTTAAGTGGTCTTTGGGATTCATAAGAAAGAAGAGGGGAATTATATTTTTTTAAAAGGGCTTCCTCTTCTGGATCTGGTAAGAAGACGCGCTCACAAACAACATCACGGCGTTGATTGAGGATGCCATAGACACTTTGAAAACCTAAATTGGACATGCCTACGGCATAGACATTGGGGTAGGCCAGGGCAATGCGAAGCCTACCTCCCCAATCCTTAACCCAAACATTGCCCTTTTCCCTCTTTAAACGCCGCTGATAAAACTCTCTTAAAGGCCAGGGCATCTAATTTCTTCAATCCATCCGCTTGCGGATGAAGGTAGGGATGTCTAAATCGTCTTCGTCTAAAGGAAGACGGAAGATCTTGCGTTGCTTCTTTTCTTTTTTTTCTTTCACCTCCTTGCCTTTTGCCTTGATGGCCTTAAATTCTTCAATGGAAGGAACATCCTGAGTAGGTTTTTCCACCTTTTGCTTTACTTGGCTGGCATCCCTGTTTATGCCTGTAGCAATGACGGTGATCATCATCTTATCGCCAATATTGTCATCAATGACCGTGCCCCAAATGATGTTGGCATCCTCAGCCGCCTCTTCATAGATAAGGCTTGAGGCCGCCTCTACTTCTTCCAGGGTCATGTCAGATGAGGCGGTAATATTCATCAACACTCCCTTGGCTCCTTTAATGGAAACATCCTCTAAGAGAGGACTGTTAATGGCCTTTTGGGCAGCCTCTACCGCCCGATTTTCACCACTAGCCGTACCAGTACCCATGAGGGCCAATCCCTTTTCTTCCATAATCGTGCGTACATCGGCAAAGTCCACATTGATTAGCCCAGGAATAGTAATCAAGTCAGCAATACCCTTAACGGCATAGTAAAGCACCTCATCGGCCTTTTTAAAGGCCTGAATGAGGGTAGGGGTCTTTTGTAAGGAAGTAAAGAGGCGGTCATTAGGAATGGTGATGATGGTGTCTACCACTTCTTTTAATTGTTCAATGCCATTTAAGGCAATTTCTAGGCGCTTTTTGCCCTCAAACCTAAATGGTTTTGTAACGACAGCTACGGTAAGCGCCCCTATTTCCTTACTAATCTGGGCTATAACCGGGGCTGCCCCTGTGCCTGTACCACCTCCCATGCCGGCCGTAATAAAGACCATATCGCTACCTTCTAATACTTCTTTTATCTGATCCACACTTTCCATGGCAGCCTGACGGCCTATCTCTGGTTTTGCCCCTGCCCCAAGGCCACGGGTAACATTGGGGCCTAATTGGATCTTGATAGGAGCCTGATTGGCCTCTAAGGCCTGCAGATCGGTATTAGCGGCAATAAAATTGACATTTTTTAGCCCAGAAGCAATCATATTATTAATGGCGTTTCCACCCGCTCCGCCAACACCAATCACTTTAATTTTAGCCGTTAAATTCTCTTCTATTAAATCTATCCGCATAATTTTCCTCCTTCATTAAAAGGCTTCTTTAAACCATCTTTTAATACCTTCAATAAATCTTTGCCATGTACTACGCTTTCGGTAGCTACTATAAAACTCCCCTCCACCCTGGGCTTTAAATCCATATTTTACTAGGCCCACGGCTGTGGCGTACATGGGATTGCGAGTGACATCAGAAAGACCACCTACTCCCCTGGTATAGCCAATCCGGGTAGGAAGGCCAAAGATTTGTTCGGCCAACTCAACAAGGCCTGGTAAAAGGGAAGAACCACCTGTAATCACTACGCCCGAAGCAATCATGTCCTTTAAATCCTTTTGAATAAGCTCATGATCTACTAGGCCCAAAATCTCTTCTACTCTGGGCTCAATAATTTGGGCGAGAACTGAACGCGAGATCTTTCTTACCCGCTTATCCCCCACGTTGTGGATTTCAATTTCTTCCTCTTCCTCAATCAAAGAAGAAGTGGCAATTCCATACTTCAACTTAATCTTTTCGGCCTCTGAAAAGGGAGTGCGAAGCCCAAAGGCAATATCGTTGGTGACATTAGTACCACCTACAGCCAAGATAGCCGCGTGTCTGATGCTGTTATCGGCAAATACGGTAATGTCTGTAGTGCCTCCGCCCAAATCTACCAAGGCTACACCTAAGGCCTTTTCTTCATCTGTTAACACGGCCTCACTCGCCGCCAGAGGCTGAAGAACGATCTCTATGAGATCTAGCCCTGCCTTTTGAATACACCGAATCAGGGTCTGCACCGCCGCTACTGAAGCCGTGATGATGTTTACCTTGGCCTCAAGTCTTACCCCGGCCATCCCCTGTGGATCCCTTATTCCTCCTTGATCATCTACGATGAATTCCTGCGGAAGGACGTGGATAATTTGCCTCTCTGGGGGGAGGGAAATCATCTTGGCTGTTTCAATTACCCGCTCTATATCTTTTTTTGTTACCTCCCGGTGTTTAAGGGCAATTACTCCCTGACTATTGATTGCCTGAATATGACTACCTGCAATGCCGGTATAAACACTGTGGATCTCACAGCCCGCCATCATTTCAGCCTCTTCTACTGCCCGTTTTATAGAAGCAATGGTTTCTTCTACATTCACTACCATTCCCTTGCGCAGGCCGTGGGAAGGGCTACAGCCTACCCCGATGATGTCCAGGCTCCCTTCCTCTGTAGGTTCGGCTACAACGGCACAGACCTTAGTCGTTCCAATATCAAGACCCACTATCAGTTCTCCTTTATATGCCATCTGTTTTCTCCTTCAATGGGCTAATTTCGCATATACGCGATTAGGCTCTGTCAAGTCAATGCGTTTAAAACTTAGGTGTTTCTTTTGTAGATAAACAAATACCTTATATAAAATTTTTAGTTTATCAGAAAATGTATCCTTACCCAAAATAATTTCCTGTCCTTTAAGGGTAAATACCGTAAAACCTAGGTCCTTGTCTAGATGAATTTCAGAAATGTTTTTTAGCGAAAGCACTCCTTTTTCCTTCTTGAGAAGACGCAAGAGTCTGATAACGCTCTCTAATTGAGGGTCATTTGGGGTTTTTATGCCGGTAACAATAGGTAGATCAAAATACCTCCTTCCGGCAAACAGGCATTTGCCTGTTTCATCTACCCACCACCAATAATTTTGACAGTAGGCGAGGGCAACAATATACCTTTCTTTGATCGTGATTTTTAACTCATCTGGCCATATACGGTTTATTTCCACTTCTTTTATAAGGGGATCTTTGAGAAGTAGATGTCTTATCTTTTGCACATTTACCGCTAGAAGATTCTTTTGTGCTATACAATTCAGGGCAACATTAACAATCTTTGTTTCTGGCACCTGCTCATTTCCTGCTACCACGATCCTTTTAATGGTAAAATAGGGCAGTTGACAGAGATAGGCATAGCTTATCACACAGCCGAAGCTTACAAGGATAAGAATAAAAATACCTCCTCCTATTCTTAAAATAGCCCTCCAGTTTCTTTCTTTTTTGTACCGGTTCTTTTTCATTGGATAAATTTAATTTCTGGTTCTAAAACGATACCCGTTTCTTTTTCTATCTTTTCTTGCACAAATTCCATTAGCGCCAAGACATCCGCGGCTTTGGCCTGTCCTGTATTGACAATAAAGTTGGCATGTTTAGACGAAATGCACGCCCCACCAATCTTTTTCCCTTTTAATCCAGCTTTATCAATCAAATAACCTGCACTCACTTGAGATGGGTTTTTAAAAATACACCCGGCCGAAGGTAAAAAGAGGGGCTGGGTTTGTTTTTTGTGCAAAAAATGTTTTTTTATCTGGGCCTGGACAATGGCCGGATCGCTTAGTTCAAGCTCTAACTCTGCCCTTAGAATAATCCCTAGTGAGGGAATGTCTGCAAGGCGATAGGTATATCTTGTCTGATCCCAATTAAGCCATTCTGGATTTTTTGAAGGCAAAAAGAGTTTTATTCTCCTTGCTTTTTCCCCTATGCTTTTACTAAAAGCCCCAGCATTAACGGCCACCGCCCCTCCTATTGTGCCTGGAATGCCAGCCAAAAAGCTTACTCCCTCCCATCCCTGCTGCAAGCATAAGTTAAGCAGTTTGGCAATCTTCATGCCTGCCCCTACGTTTAAGATGACATGGTCGTCTTTTTCCTCCCAGCTATAGTCAGCCGATATCCACTTTATGATCACCCCCTCATATCCTTTATCTGGTGCTAGGACGTTACTGCCCTTTCCTAAGACAAAATAGGGACAGCCAATCCCTTCCAAATAGGTAATCAGCTCCAATAAGTTGTCTTCTTGGTTTATATATACCACTGCCTTAGCTGGTCCTCCAATTTTAAAGGTAGTAAGGGCAGAAAGAGAATAAGCATATATCGTTTGGCCAAACCTCTTTAAATTCTGCATAGGCGTTGTTCCAAAAAGGTCTCTCCTACTTGCCAAATATTACCTGCGCCAATAGTCAAAACAATGTCTCCTTCTTTTACCATAGAATTTAACTTCTTCAAAACCGTTTCAAAGTCAGGGCAGTAATAGACCGACCGCCTTTTAGCCACCCCTTTGGCCAACCATTTACCACTTACGCCGGCAATTGGTTTTTCACAGGCGGCGTAGATTTCAGTTAATATCAACTCATCGGTCTCGGCAAAGGCATCTAAAAACTCAGGATAAAGGGCCAGGGTGCGGCTATACCGATGAGGCTGAAAGACCGTAATAAGTCTCCTTTTGGGCCAGTGGTGTTTAATCGCCCTTAAAGTGGCCTTTATTTCTGTAGGATGATGTCCGTAGTCATCTATGACCAAGACACCATTTTGTTCGCCTTTTATTTCCAACCGTCGTCCTACCCCTTTAAATTCCTTTAAGGCCGCCGTCGCTATTTCTAAGTCTATATTTAAAGCAGTAGCTACAGCTATGGCAGCGAGGGCATTAAGGACATTGTGCTGTCCAGGAAAGGGGAAATTTACGACACAAACTTTTTCCCCCTGCACATAAAGCTCAAACTGATTTCCCGCACCGTTTAGGGAAAGGTGTCTGGCCTCTATATCCTGACCAGGGGTGAGACCAAAAGAAAGGTGAGGGATATTCAGCTTCTTGGCCAAAAGTCTTAGGCGCTCGTCATCTCCCCAGATGATTGCGCATCCCCCTGGTCTTAAGTTGCGCAAAAATTGCGAAAAGGCATTAACCACTCTCTCTAGATTTTGATAATAGTCCAAGTGATCAGCTTCTATGTTGGTTACTACGGCGATGTAGGGATTAAGTTTTAAAAAGCTCCCATCGCTTTCGTCGGCCTCAGCTACCAAGAATTCTCCTTTACCCCACCAGGCATTTGTGCCTGTATTGTTTATACATCCTCCGACAATAACGGTTGGGCTTAAACCTACCTTTTCTAAAATACAGGCAATCATGGCCGAGGTAGTGGTTTTGCCATGGGTGCCAGCAATGGCAATGCCTTTCTTTTCTTCCATAAGAAGAGCCAAGAGCTCTCCTCTAGAAAGGATAGGCAGTTTCTTCTTTCTGGCCATTTCTAACTCCGGGTTGTCTGGTTTCACGGCCGAAGAATACACTACCACCTCCGCCCCGTTGACCTGTTCGGCCCGATGGCCTATGTACACTCTTCCTCCCTTAGCCTTAAGCCTTTCTATCAACGCATTGGTGTTAAGATCAGACCCACTTACCTTATAGCCGGCCTCCAAGAGAAGGCTGGCTAGACCGCTCATGCCAATGCCTCCGATACCGATAAAGTGAAAATTATGCCAAGGCAAATGCATGTTTTCCTCCTTAATGATGCACTAATGAGACGCAAACCTGAGCAATCCTTTGCGCAGCGTCCCTTCTCCCCAAGGAGAAGGCTGCCTTGGCCATAAGGCGTAATTTTAAAGGATCTTTTTGCAGGGCTAATAGTTGTCTGGCCAAAAGTTCACCGGTAAGTTTATCTTGCGTAATTACCAAAGCGGCCCCTGCTTCCTCAAGAGCTGAGGCGTTATAGCGCTGATGATAGGCAGCTCCAGGAAAAGGAATAAGAATACTAGGTAGCCCCATAACCATCAATTCAGCTAGGGTAGTGGCACCGGCCCTGGCGATGACTAAATCTACCTGTGGGTAGATTTTTTCCATCTCATGAATGAAGGCGTACACTTCTCCTGGAATCATCTCCTTGTCATAGAATGCCTTTACCCAAGCAAAGTCCTTATGGCCGGCTTGATGGATAAAATAAAATCTCTCCTTATGCTTCTTTAAAAACGGCCAGGTCTTACAAAAGGCCTCATTAATGGCCCTTGCTCCTTGACTTCCTCCTAAGATAAGTATCTTTGTTGGTATACCTGGGTGAGAATTGTTGCAAAAAGAGCTTGCCTTTAAAATTTCTGCGCGCACGGGATTGCCCGTAAAGACGCAATTTTTCCCTCTAAAATGTTGCTTAGAGCTTTCATAAGACACACAAATTGCCTCTGCCCACCGGCTTAACACCTGATTGGCCTTTCCTGGTACGGCATTTTGTTCGTGTAAAACTACCGGGATATGTAGATACCGTGCCGCCATGGCGGCTGGAACGGCTACATAGCTTCCCATTGCCAAAAGAAGATCAATTTTTTCCCTTTTTAACACATTTAAGGCCTCTTTTAAACCAACAAGCATCTTACTTAGGCCCTTCATTTTCTCCCATACTCCCTTGCCCACAAGCCCAGCGGTATGAATACCATAAAAAGAAAAGTCATAACGGCTAATAATATCCTCTTCTAAACCGCCTTTTCTTCCTATAAACACAATCTTTTTTATCCCTCTTTCAGCCAAGGCCTGCGCCACAGCAATGCCAGGAAAGATATGCCCACCTGTCCCTCCAGCCGCAATGGCAATGTTGCATTTACCTCTTGTAATCATTATCAAGCTTTCTCCAACTCAATAAACAAATTTACCTCTGCCCTTGGGCATAAATGTTTTGTAAAATGCCAATGGCGATAAAATCAGTCAAAAGGGCACTCCCTCCATAGCTAATGAAGGGGAGGGTAATCCCCTTGGGCGGCAAGAGACCAAGACACACACCCATGTGTATAATCGCTTGAAGCCCAAGCCACAAGGTTAGACCGATGGCCAGATAAAAACCAAACAAATCCCTTGCACTACGGGCGATATTGATGCCTCGCCAGATCAAAAGTCCGAACAGGGAGATAGTTAAAGCCACTCCCCAAAATCCTAATTCTTCCCCTAAGATGGCAAAAATGTAGTCCGTAAAAGGTTCAGGCAGGTAAAACAACTTTTGCTGACTTGATCCAAGTCCCTGTCCCCACATTCCTCCACTGGCAAAGGCCAGTTTAGAGTGTAAGATGACATAGCCTACTCCAAAGGGATCCTGTTCAGGATGGAGAAAGGCCATAAGTCTCTTTAGACGATAAGGGGCAGCAAATATCAAATAGGCCAAGAGGGCAAAGCCTGGCAGGGTGATCAAGATAAGGTGTTTCATCCGTGCCCCGCCCAAAAAGAGCATCATGAACATAAGTCCCCCTAAAAGCACCACTGTGCCCAAGTCCGGTTCAGCCAAAAGTAGAACTGCCAAAATACCGTAAATAATCAACACAGGCAGAACACCTACGGAGAAGGACTTAATCTTTTCTTCTCTAGAAATGGCAGCCGCAAGATAAATGATAAAGGCCAGCTTGGTCATTTCTGATGGTTGTAAGGAAATACTACCCAGACCAATCCATCTGGTGGCGTTGTTGATAGTGCGGCCAATCCCTGGAATAAAGACCAAGGTGAGTCCTACAATTGCCAGAAATAGAAAGGGATAGGTGAAACGGCGATAGAACTGATAGGGAATATATCGTACTACCGTAAGCATAAAGAGTACACTGATAAAGGCATAAACACTTTGGCGAATAAGGAAATAATAAGGATTCCCTGTCTGTTTTTGGGCCAGAACAAAACTGCTACTAAAGATCATCATTAGTCCAATGCCCAACAAACTAAAGGCTAAGAGCATAAGTCCCCAGTCCCATTTGTCAGGATGGTAACTTTTAGAGTGCATATACTTCCTCTTTAAACCGTTCTCCTCTCTCTTGATAGTCTTTAAACATGTCAAAACTGGCACAAGCAGGAGAAAGTAATACCTGTCCCTTAGGTCTTGCTAGTTCCCAAGCCTTCTTTACGGCTGTTTTTAGGTCAGAAACGATAAAAGTAGGTATATACTGCTGACTTACAGCAGCTATCTTTGGAGCATCCTCTCCCAAAAGGACAACGGCCTTTGTCTTCTGCCTTAAAGCAGGTCCTAAGGGAATAAAGTCCTGGTTCTTACCCAGACCCCCAGCAATAAGCACAATGGGAGGTTCAAGACTCTCTAAGGCCGCTAGAGTGGCACTGACATTAGTAGCTTTGGAATCATTATAGAAGTTTACTCCATTTAAAGAGCGTACCCACTCCAGGCGATGAGGCAAGCCTTGGAATTGCCTTAATGCCTGCTCTATTTGCGCTAACTTACAGCCAGTGATTTGAGCCACCAATAAGGCGGCCATGATGTTTTTATAGTTGTGCATTCCCTTTAGCTTCAGACCTTCTGTTGGTATTTCCCATCTTTCCTTTAGAGTAATGATGATCTTTTCTTTTTCAAGATAGGCCTTAAGGCAACAGGAGTTCTTTTTAGCCCCAAAGGGTAGTTTTTTACTTTTTAAAACAACAGCTGCTTCGGTCAAGGCTGGATTGTCTCCATCAAAGATAAACCAGTCATTTTCCGTTTGCCTTTGACCAATTTTAAGTTTGCATTGCCGATAGACCTCTAGGCTACCATGCCTGTCCAAGTGATCCTCGGTTACATTCAGACAGATGGCGACAAAGGGATGAAAATAGGTAGTTGTTTCCAGCTGAAAACTGCTGACTTCGGCCACGATAAAGTCCAAATTCTGTTCTTTTAAGGCCTCTATTAAAGGTGTGCCAATATTTCCTCCTACCCAAACTTTTTTCCCAGCTGCCCTAAGGAGCTTACCTAAGATAGTGGTGGTTGTTGTTTTGCCATTAGTACCGGTAATGGCAATAACAGGGCATGGTAAGTGAGGAGAAACGATGTCTAATTCACCCAAAACAGGAATTCCTTTTGCCATAACGTGTTTTAAAACGGGTAAATGAGGACTTACCCCAGGACTTAATACAATACCATCGGCCTTTAAAAAGGTTTCCTCTTTATGGCCCCCTGCCTCTATCTCTATACCTAAGGAGATTAACTCTTCTACCTTTGGTGTTAACTGCTCTAAGGGAGATTGATCAGATACCACTACCTTTGCCCCTTTTTGGTATAAAAACTTGGCAAGGGCAAAACCTGTTTTCCCCAATCCTACTACTACAAACCGCTTACCTTGGTACATTTCTTTCAACCTATTAACGTAATTTTAAAGTGCTCAATGCCATTAAGGCCAATATAATCCCGATAATCCAAAAACGCACGATAATTTTTGGTTCACTCCATCCCTTGAGTTCAAAATGGTGATGAAGAGGACTCATTCTAAAGATACGTTTACCTCTAGTAATTTTGAAATAACCCACTTGAATAATGACCGACAGGGCCTCAATGACAAAGAGACCTCCGATTAAAAGCAATAGGATTTCTTGCTTTACAATAACTGCAATCGTACCCAAAAGGGCTCCTAAAGATAGGGAACCAACATCTCCCATAAAGACTTCGGCTGGATAGGCGTTATACCAAAGAAAACCAAGGCAAGCCCCTAACAAGGCTCCACAAAAGACAGCTACCTCACCGGCTCCAGCCACATAGGCAATTTGAAGATATGTAGCTATTTTAATGTGGCCTGCCATGTAGGCCAAGAGGAGATAACTCCCAAAGGAAATGCCTAAAGGGCCAGTAGCAAGCCCATCTAGGCCATCAGTAAGATTAACGGCGTTGGAAGCTCCTACGATGACAAGAATAATAAAGAAATAATAAAGAATGCCCAAATCTGGAGTAAACTTTTTAAAAAAAGGAAAGTACAATTTAGTGGAAAAACCAATTCCCTTAATCAAGAAGATCGCGATGATAGAAGCAGACAGAATTTGCAAACCAAACTTTTGCTTGGCCGTAAGACCCTTTCCCTTGCCTTGTTTTATTTTTCGGTAATCGTCCACAAAACCAATAAGACCAAACATGATGGCTGTGAAGAGAAGAAGCCAAATAAATGGATTGGTTAAATTGCACCACAAGAGGACAGTTATGATCACTGAGATTAAAATAGGAATCCCTCCCATCGTAGGGGTGCCAATTTTGCCGTTGTGAGTTTGAGGTTCGTATGGCTTTTCAGTCTTTGCCCACCCTTTTTTCTTAAGAAACTGAACAAAGATTGGCACAAAGATCAAGGCCAAAAGAAGGGCCGTGAGTATAGCATAGGCTGTACGGAAGGTAATGTAACGAAAGACATTAAAGCCAATCCAGTATTTGTGTAAGGGATATAAAAGGTGATAAATCATAACTGCTCCTTTAGTTTCTTAACCAGTTCACTAAAACCTATCTTGTTTGAGGCCTTAAAGAGAATGACATCTCCTGGTGTAGTAATCTTGTCCAAAAGTGGAAGCACATCTGTTTTTTCCTGCAGGATAAAAATGTGTTTTTCCTCCATACCTGCCTTAAGGGCACCCCTTTTAAAATCTTCTGCGTATTGGCCATAAAGCAAGAGGGCCTTTAAGGAAATGCTTCCTGCCTTTTTCCCTATTTCTTCATGCCAAAAGATGTCCTGTTCTCCAAGTTCTAACATGTCTCCCAAAATGGCTATTTTGCCATTTTTAAACGAATTCAGGACTCCTAAGGCAGCTTGCATAGAGCCAGGGTTAGCATTGTAGGTATCATCTAAGATAATTCTTCCCTGTTTATCTTTAAACCAAGTTAGACGACCGGATAAGGGTTTAAAAGATGCTAAAGCCTGGGCAATCTTTTTTTTTGTGATTCCAAGATACCACCCTATAGCCACAGCAGCCAAAAGGGCGTAGATTTGGTGTTTGCCTATAAGCTGAGTTTGCACACCAAAGGTAAAATCTGGGGTATACACGCTAAACCAAAGTCCAGTGTCTCTCCACTCAATGTCTTCAGCCCGAATAAGGCCATTCTTTAAGCCAAAACCAATCTTTTCTTTGTCAAATTCGTTAGCCAAAGCAGCTACCCGCGGATCATCGGCGTTATAAACAAAACATTTCTGGGTATGGGTTAAAAGGCTTCCTTTTTCCTTTTGAATAACTTTTAGCGACTTAAGTCCTTTAAGGTGGGCTGGCTGAATACTTGTAATCACACCTATCTGCGGGAGGGCGATAGAGGCTAAATAATCTATTTCACCCTCGGCATTGGTACCTAACTCCACACAAATAATCTCATGTTCAGGCCGAATACCTAAAAGGGTAAAGGGAAGGCCAATCTGGTTATTATAGTTACCCTCACTCTTGAGCACTTTAAAACGGTTACTTAGCATCCAGGCAATGGCCTCTTTGGTTGTAGTCTTACCGCTACTCCCAGTGATGGCAATAAGGGGAACGTTCAAAAACCGCCTGCGCCAAAAGCGGGCAATATCTCCCAAGGCAAGAAGGGTATTGGACACAACGATGGCCGCATAATTACCAGAAACAGAAGATAATTGAGGTAAAAAATCTCTTGCGATGACAATCCCCTTCGCCCCTCTTTCTAAGGCCTGAGGGATAAAATGATGTCCGTCGTGTCTTGCGCCTTTAAGGGCAATAAATAGATCCCCTGGTTGTAAAACCCGCGTATCGTCTGTAATACCAGTAAAGGCCTCTACCTTTTTCCCTTGTAATTCTCCCCCGGTAGCCTCTAAAATGTCCATTAATGGCCAATTACCCACCTGCCTCATGGCTCAAACTTTCTCATTTGTTAACTTCTAACCTTTAAAATTTTTAACACCTCTTCCCGGTCGCTAAAATGGTATCGCTTGTCCCCTACAATCTGGTAGTCTTCATGCCCTTTGCCGGCAATGACAATCATGTCCCCTTTTTGCGCGTGTTTAATGGCCCACGCAATGGCCTGGCGCCGATCAGGGACAATGCAGTAGGCCTTGTCCTTATTAATGCCCATCTCTATATCCTGAATAATCTGCCGCGAGGGCTCAGAACGGGGGTTGTCATTGGTAATAATCACCAAGTCACTCAGCTCACTGGCAATCTTTCCCATAAGCGGCCTTTTCCCCTTGTCCCTATCCCCTCCGCAGCCAAAGACGGTAATTAGTCTGCCCTGACAAAAGGGACGCAAGGTTTTAAGTACTTGTTCTAAGGCATCTGGGGTGTGGGCATAATCAATGATGACCTCTATACCGTTACCCTTAAACCGCTCTAACCGCCCGCAAATGGAAGTGACGGTCTCTAGACCAGTTTTTATTACTGGAAGCGGTATCTCTAAGGCTACACCAGCAGCAATAGCGGCCAGAAGATTGTAAAGATTGGGCTTACCAATAAGTGAAGACTTAACTCGTAGCCTTCCGGCTGGGGTGTAAACCACTGTTTCTATTCCATCCAACGAAAGATGGGTATCTTTAGGAAAGACATCGGCCTGAGAGGAAAGGCCATAGGTGACAAGCCGTGGCAACGGGGACGTGATTAGTTTCTTTCCCCATTTATCGTCCCGGTTAATGATGGCTACACCTTTAGAGGATAAATATTTAACAAACAACTGTTTTTTGGCTTCAAAGTAATCTTCCATACTGCTATGAAAATCCAAATGATCACGGGAAAGATTGGTAAAGATGGCTGCATTAAATACACACCCCCATACTCGTTTATAGACCAGGGCATGAGAAGAAACCTCCATCACTACATCTGTAACCCCGTAATCTTTCATTTTCCTTAAAAGCCGCTGCAGTTCACAACTGTCTGGGGTAGTTAAAGGAGCAGGAAGGGTCTTTTCACCACATTGATAACGAATAGTACCAATTATACCTGGTTCTCTGCCAGCCTGTTTTAAGATAGAAGCCATTAGATAACTAACCGTCGTCTTGCCATTTGTTCCGGTAATACCAATGAGGTTTAAACTTTTGGCCGGATAGTCATAAAAGGCCGCTGCTAGTCTAGCTGCCGTTTCCCTGGCGTCTTTTACGAGGACAAAGGTGGTTTGGTTTTTCATAACCGACGGTAACTTTTCGGTAACAACCGCCACCGCTCCCCTTTGAACGGCTTCATTTATATATAGAGAACCATCCGTATGGATGCCCTTTAAGGCGACAAAAAGACTGCCTGGGCAAACAGTCTTGGAATTAACAGTAATGCCCTTGATGTCTATATGGACATCTCCATGGATGCTCAAGACATCTATGTCCTTTAAAAGCATAAACAATTTCATTCATCTACTCCTAACTGTAATAGACAAACAGTATCCTCCCTAATCTTTGTCCCTGGGGCAGGAATCTGCTTTATTACCCAACCTGTACCTTCAATTTTAACCTGAAGGTTAACTTTTTGCAAAATACGTAGGGCTAACCTTAACGGCAGACCTTGTAAATTTGGCATAATGCCTTTAGTAATAGCCTTATCAATCCCTTCAAAATCTGGCGAAGAAGATTCAGGTATAGGATTAGGCTGAGACTCTCTTTTTGCCATTTTTAATTCAGTCGGAGCACTTGGAGCCAACTGCCATTGCCAAATAATGTGTTGGGCAATCTCTTTAAATACAGGCGCAGCCACAATGCCACCGTAATATAAGGGATGGGGTTCATCAATAACAACTACGATAACTACTCTAGGGTGTGAAGCCGGGAAAAAACCAACAAAGGAGGCTATATATTTGTCGTGATGATATTTACCAGTTCTAGGATTGACCTTTTGCGAAGTACCGGTTTTACCAGCTACTTCATACCCAGGAATATCGGCCTCCTGGCCTGTCCCCTTTGCAACTACCTTACGCAAAATCCTTCTCACCAAGGCCGCAGTTGTAGGATTGATTACCTGCCTTTTTACTTCTGGTTCAAATGCCTTTACTACCTTACCTTTGGCATCGTAAATCCTTTCTACTAAAAGGGGACGCATAAGCTTGCCACCATTGGCAATGGCACTGTAGGCCATGGCTAGTTGTAGGGCTGTTACCCCAATTCCCTGTCCAAAACAAATGGTGGCAGAATCTACCTTGGTCCACCGGGATACTGGTTGGAGTAAACCAGGAGACTCTCCGTTAAGGTCAATTCCCGTCTTTTCAGAAAAACCAAATTTTTTGATATATTGATAAAAGGAATCCTTTCCTACCTTTAGCCCAATCTTCACCGCCCCAATGTTAGAAGAGTAAACAATTGCATTTTCAACCGAAAGCCAGCCAAAGTGTTTAACATCATGAATGGTTACATCTTCCAGTCTATAACGGCCATTTTCGGCATATAAAATATCATGGGGAGACCATATCTTTTTATCAAGGGCTGCGGCTAACAAAAAGGTTTTAAAAGTAGAACCCGGCTCAAAACTATCGGCAATGGCATGGTTACGCCAGATGAATGGAGATGAATGCCTAAAATTATTAGGATTAAAAAAGGGATAATTGGCCATGGCTAGAATTTCACCACTTTGGGGGACAACGACAATGACACATCCCTTTTTTGCATGCCACTTTTGCACGGCTTTTTTTAAGGCCTGTTCGGCCCGATATTGGATATTGGCGTCTATACTTAAGCGAAGAGAGTGACCATCTTGGGCAGGTTTGATCGGTTGGCGGGGGGCCAGAATAATTCTACCGCGCGCATCCTTTATGCCAAAATAAAAACCAGGTATACCTTGGAGAAATTGGTCAAACTTTCTCTCAATCCCTTCTAATCCTACGCCATCTACACCGACAAATCCCAATACCTGACCAGCAAGGTAACCATGCGGATAAGAACGCTTATTTTCAGGCCGAAAATTCAGGCCATCAATATCTAACCTTTCTACCAAGCTTGCCTCTCTTGGCGTAAGCCAGCGTTTTAACCATATAAATTCTCCTTTTCTCTTGAGGCGGTTAAGTAGGTCTTTATAGTCCATATGTAAAATTTTGCTCAATCGTCTCGCTACTTCTTCTGGTCTTTTAATGACATCAGGACAGGCATAAAGAGAAGGAATCTGTGTCGTAATGGCCAATGGTTCTCCGTAGCGGTCGTAAATAAAACCACGTTTGCAAGGAATAACTATCTTTTTCAACTTTTTATGATGAGTAAAGATATCTAAAACCTGTAAGCGAAAGGACTGAATTAGAATACACAGACCACATGAAAGAAAAAACAATATTATAACTCCAATCTTAAACCTTATCCCTTTCATCGTTTATTTAAGGCAGTTTTACAAATTGAGTAGGTTTCTGCAGCCCTAGTTTTTCTGCCTGTTTTTGTAAAGAAGAAGGAGAGGTTAAATGGGTCCATTCTAATTGGAGCCTCTGGTTTTCCTCTTTTAGTCTTTTCTGAATTTGTATTGCTTCAGCAATTCTATAGCCGAGTTGAAGATCCTGTAGGCTAAGCCATAGATAAATAAAGACACTTAAGAAAATGATAAGAATATGAAGTATAGCCCATTTTACATCCCATGTCCGGATCTTTGTCCGTTTGTTTGTTCTTGCCCATGCGGCTATTGTCATTTTTTCCTCCCTCAAATTTTCTCTATTGCCCTTAATTTGGCGCTCCTGGCCCTAGGATTCTGTTTTACCTCCTCCTGTGTTGGGACTACTGGTTTTTTTGTCAAAGGTCTCACCTTGTTTTCCCTGGCCCATTCCCTGAAGGTCTTCTTTACCATCCTGTCTTCTAGGGAATGAAAAGAGATGATAACCAATCTCCCTCCTGAAGTAAGACAATCCAAGGCCTGCGTAAGGAATTGTTTCAAATTTTCTAGTTCATTGTTGACAGCAATGCGCAATGCCTGAAAGGTGCGTGTTGCCGGATGAATATGATGAGGCCAATAGCGTCTAGGAATGGCCTTGGCCACAATTTCAGCCAACTGGGTGGTTGTTTGGATAGGAGCTTTGGTTCGCTCTTCTACAATGCATTTAGCAATGCGCCCGGCCCACTTCTCTTCGCCATATTTTTGAATAATTTCTTTTAGTCGTGCCTGAGACCAGCGGTTAACGATAAGTTCTGCCGTCAAACTACCCTTTTTACTCATCCGCATATCCAGCGGGCCGGTGCGCAAGAAGCTAAACCCCCTCTTGGCCTGAGCTAAGTGCAGTGAAGACATGCCTAAATCAAGCAAGATACCATCTACCTTTTCCTGATGAAGGCTCTTTAGCACCAATCCTATCTTGGCGAAGTTGGCCTCTACTAGGTGATACCTTCCTTCATAAGGAACAAGCACTCTTTCTGCCTCCTTTAACGCCTCTTCATCTACATCTAAGCCCAAGAGAAAGGTATCTGCTTTGGCTTCCAATATGGCCTTGGCATGTCCTCCACATCCAACCGTACCGTCCACAAAAAACTTACCCTTTTTACAATTAAGAAAAAAAACAACTTCTTCTTTTAATACAGGTATGTGAATGGGATCACTCAACTTAAATACCCAAATCTGATAGAACCTTACTGATTTCCTCAAAGTTTTCAATTAAAGACTTCATCTCCCTGTCCCACTTCTCTTTGTCCCAAATCTCAAATTTATTAAGCATACCAGCAATAACTACCTCTTTTTTTAGGCCTGCATCTTTCCGTAAGGATGGAGGGATTAAAATACGGCCCTGTTTGTCAAACTCACATTCTACGGCTCCCGAGATAAACAATAATTGAAACTGCCTTACTTCTGGTCTAATTTGGGGCAGTTTGCTTACCTTTTCTTCAATAATGATCCATTCTGGAACAGGATAAGCCACTAAGGATTTTCCAAAGCATGTAAGCATTAACCTTTCTTCCTTATATTTTTCCCGCAATATTTCTCTAAATATGCTAGGGATGCTTAGGCGTCCCTTTTTATCCAAGACATGCAAATACCTACCTCGGAAGACTAAATTGGTTCTTTTTGGGAAATTTTGGTCCTCCATCCCACTCTTCCCCACTTACTATTACCTTAAGCCAGCCTGCTTTGTCAAGATAAAATTTAGGCTTGTCAGAAGGCCCTTTTTGGCATATCCTTAAATGCAAAGAGAGAGGTGTATTCAACCATTTACGAACAGGCAGTGTTTGAAAAAATTTTTGGCAATTGAAATAAGGAGAATGCCAAATGAAAAAATTTGCATTTTTATGTCTGTGTATTTTGTTGCTAGTAGGATGTAATCATTTACAAAGGACGAGAGAGACATCTTCTGATGAATGGGAAGAAAAAATTAATCAATCTCCTTGGCTAATTACGGCCGATTATTTTAGACAGGAACAGAAAAAGCAAGAAAAAAGAACTTTGTCGCCTTCTAAAAAGCAATATTTAAAGCGGAAAATATTGATTTGTTGTTTTCTTTCACCCAAATCATGTGCAGAATGGCAGGCGCTGGGAATAGAATTAGAAGCCACAAAAAAGGTATTAATTGTAGGTCATAAGAGAATAGATCCACTTTTAAAAAAATTTCACTTACACAAAGATGGGCTTCTAGAGGCAGACACACGGAGGAAAATAGGCAATCTCTTAGGGCTCCAGGCCTTTTTGTTTTTAAGACTGGCTAGTGATGAAAAAACAAAAATTGAAATCTATGACGGCATCACAGGAAATTTTTTAACTAGCCTGGTTACCACACCAAAAGAACAGAATAAAATAGCGGTTCAAATTGCCGATTATATTTTTACAAATACCACCTGGGAAGGAAGAATTGCTTATATAGAGGGGGATAAAGTCTATCTTAATGTAGGTAGACTTTCAGGACTGAAAAAGGGAGATATCTTAAGCGTCTATGCCCAGGGCAAGGAAGTGATTAATCCCGTAACAGGTATCTCTTTGGGATATTTAGGCGAAAAAAAGGGAAAGATTAAGATAATCTCCTTTTTTGGAGAAAATGCCTCTGTGGCCAAAATTCTTTCTGGAAAGAACTTTAAGATCAATGATATTGTACGTTTAGAGGAGGAGCGATGAAGGACTTAAAGAAAATTTACAAGGAGATTGTGTTAGATCATTTTCCCGAAGAAATTAAGATCGTGTTTGGAGATCAAGTGCTTGTCTACCGCAAACGGATTTGGGATGTAGAAGGAGAAAAGAGGGGGCTACGCTACGGCGAAAATCCTCATCAAGAAGCGGCCCTTTATGAGCTGGTAAATGGAAACTTAGTCTTAGGAGACTGTCGTTTTGTTGGAGCAAAAGAGGGTCTGGTCAGTGCCTTAAAAGAAGCAGACTTTTTACAATTTGGGAAACATCCCAGTATGATCAATATGACTGACCTAGACCGGGCCTTACAGATTCTACGTTATCTAATGGCTAAACCGGCCGTTGTCATTATCAAACATAATAATCCCTGTGGAGTGGCCTATGGCAATAGTTTAGCCGAGGCCTTTGAGCGGGCCTATTTTGCTGACAGGATTGCTGCTTTTGGCGGTTGCGTGGCCCTTAATCAAACCGTAGATAAAGAAACGGCAGAGATGATTAGTCAGTACTATGTAGAGGTAGTGGCAGCACCGGATTATGCTGAGGGTGTAGTAGACATCCTTAAAAAGAGGAGGAACCTGCGGATTATAGAAATCAAGAAAATGGATCGCCTCGCCGAATATGCCCACAAACGCTGGTTAGACTTTAAAGCCTTAATGGATGGAGGGTTGATTTTACAACAGTCTCCTTACACAAAAATAAAAGATAAGACAGAATTTGTGCCTGCTGAGGCTACCTATAAAGGAGAGACCTACCGGATTAAACGGTTGCCTACAGAGAAAGAACTAAATGATTTACTCTTTGGCTGGTATGTAGAGCAGGGAGTGACTTCAAATTCTGTTTTATTTGTTAAAGATGAGGCTACGGTGGCCATTGGTACGGGTGAACAGGATAGGGTAGGAGTAGTAGAGATTGCCATTTTTAAGGCCTATACCAAATATGCCGATGCCTTGTGTTTTAAGAAGTACGGCGTACCCTATAAAATTCTGGAAATGGAAATTGTCCAAGGTAACCGTCCTAAGGAACAAAAGGAAGAAATAGATGCCTTGACCAAAGAGGCAAAGGGAGGACTTAAAGGAGCGGTTATGGTTTCAGATGCTTTCTTTCCCTTCCGCGATGGAGTAGATGTGGCCATAAAAGAAGGCATTACGGCCATTGCCCAGCCTGGAGGGTCTATACGGGATTTTGAGTCTATCTTGGCCTGTAATGAGGCTAAGCCCCCAGTAGCTATGGTCTTTACCGGTGAACGCGCATTTAGACATTAGGAGAAAAACAATGGCGGTAAAAGAAATTGCTAAGGAATTATATAAGGTTACGCAAAAGATAGAAGGGCTTAAAAAACAAATAGCCCAGGCTAGTGAAGATAAAAAGGCAGAACTGGAGATAGAATTAAAACAATTAGAAGAGGAAAAGGCTACCCTGCAAAAGAAATTAAATGATTTAAAAGGTAAGCCCTTGCCTATTTAAAATGGATTTGAACGATGGATTATCTTCAGGCAGAACATCTTCTCTCCCTACTTATGGGAGAGAAGGCAAAGGAATATATTGCACAAGCCGGACGCAAGACACTTACAGTCATACGACTTAATCCCTTAAAAGCAAGGCCTGAGAATATTCTTTCCCTTTTAGAGGAAGAAGGGTTTAAGCTAATTCCCTTATCTTTTTATCCCTATGCCTATCAGTTAGAATATGAACCCTTTCCGGTAAGTAAGTCCCTTGCCCATTTTGCGGGGCTGATTTATCTGCAAGATCCTTCTTCTATGCTTCCAGCACTTGTGCTTTCACCTAAGCCTCAAGAAACAGTTTTGGATCTTACCGCCGCCCCTGGCTCAAAAACAACCCTTATGGCCACGCTTATGGAGAATGAAGGCGTACTGGTGGCCTGTGATAATTCAGGTAAAAGGCTGCGGGCCTTGAGCTTTAACCTGGAAAGGTGGGGCGTCATCAATGCCGGCTGGATGCGTATCTTAGGAGAACAGGTAGGAAATCTCTTTTTTGAGACCTTTGATAAGGTCCTAGTTGATCCACCCTGCACGGCCTTGGGTACATTGCATAAATCACCTGAAATATTACGCTGGTGGAAAGAGGGAAAGGTTATCAAGTTGGCCCGCATCCAAGAGCGACTTTTAATCAGTGGCCTAAAGGCCTTAAAACCGGGTGGGGTTCTCGTTTATTCTACCTGTACCCTTACCCCCCATGAAAACGAAGGCGTAATTCAAGCCATTTTAGAAAGGTATCCAGTAGAAATAGAGACCATTTCCCTTCCCAAGGGTTTTAACCCTACCCCTGGCCTTACTTCCTTTTTAAATTTTAAGTTTTCTTCGGAAATGGAAAAAACCATCCGCCTTTATCCCTTGGAAAATGTTGGCGAAGGCTTTTTTATTGCCAAACTAAGGAAAAAAGAAAGTTTGCGGGCACCCTTAAAGACAAAGGAGTTAATAAAAGAAGAATGGTATCATTATGAAAAATTTAAGGAAATAACAACCCTTAGTGAACACTTTGGATTTGACCCACAGATATTTACCCAAAAGCGATTTTTCTTAAACAATCATATTCGTCTGGCTACCCAGGCCTTGGCCGCATTCCCTTCGCCTATACCATTACAAAAGGGCATTTCCTTTGCCAGACCTATGGGGAAGAAATGGCGTTTGACCACTAATGGCATTACCTGGCTTGCTTCTTTTATTACCCAAAACCGGATTGAGCTAGACCGAATGTCCTTAAGGGCTCTTATCTCAGGACACAACCTTCCTGCTCCAAGTGGGCACGAGGGGCAACAGCTTTTAACCTATCATGAATGTCCTTTAGGTTACGGCTGGGTCAAAAATAATCTTTTGGTCAGTCAGCTGCCTACGAGAAGTGTGATTGTGTAGTTATCTTACAAAAAGGCTTTAGCTATATCGGCAAAAAATTGTTTTGTATTATTCTTTATTTTCTTTTCAGATATGGAGTTAAACAGGTTAGCTGCTTCCAAGCAAAAAAGACAGGCGTCTTTGAGGGCCTTTAAGGCTTCTTTTTCGGAAAAGGCAGAAAGAGGGTCATAATCAGCCTCCATTCTCATGTTTAAAAGTTCTCCTAAAATTTTACCATAAGATTTATCAAGTTGTCCTGTTTTAATAAAATCAAGGGCTATCTGTGTCTTTACTCCTTGATGGGTAGTAGGGCTTTTTCTTTTCAAAACAAGTAAGGCCCTTCCAGCATGCAGACAGGCGTAATAGGCATGTGTAATTGTCGCATCCCACTGCTTGTTTTTAGCACAAATATAGGCAGTTTCTATTTGAGATTTCGCCTTTTCAAAACAAAAAAAACCATAATTAAAAATATCATTCCAAGTCATAGAAGACAAATCTATTGGGACCATAAAGTAACTCCTTCTCTAAGAGCATTTTTTAATAAAAAAGGATTCATAAGTTTTCCTTCTGACCACACGAGGACATTTGGAAAACGGTCAAGCTCTGCGTCCAATAATGTATTTAGAATATCTTTTTTGATCATTTCTATTTTTTTATCTTTAATGTTTTCTAAAACAAAAAGCAGATCATAATCAGAATCCTCTGAAAATTTTCCTTGCGCTATGGAACCAAAAAGAATGACCATTTTAACAAGAGGCCATCTTAAACAGATTCTTTTTATTTCCCTTTCTAAAACAAAGTATTCCTTTGAAAAAATTTTTTTAAATAATTTAAAATTTTTTTCCTTTTCTTCTTCTGACATATTCCTACCATCTTTTCAATGACTGTAAAATAAATAACATATTATTGAAAAGAACAAAATAGCCCATGCTTGGATGAATAAAATTTTCTCTTGATATAAAGCCAGGAATTCAGTAATATTAAAATTGAAACTTTTCTAAAGGTTTGTTCGCCATGGCTGTAAATGGTGTAAATCAGATATCTGCAGCCAATGCTTGGGTAATGAGCCTTAAGAAATTGCAGGAAGAGCAAAGAGAACAACAAGTCCTTCAAAAATTGCGTGTGATAGATATGAAAGTACGTGCCCATGAAATGGCCCACCTTATAGCCGCGCAAGGTATAGCTGTTTTTGGTCCTCACTATGAGTATGTGCGAGGACCAGATGGAAGAATGTACGCCGTAGGGGGAGAGGTAAATATAGATACCAGTCCAGTACCTGGAGATCCAGAGAAAACAATTGAAAAGGCAGAAAAGATTGTAAGGGCAGCCTTGGCTCCTGTAAATCCTTCCCCTCAAGATTATCGGGTAGCTCAACAAGCGGAAATGATGAAACAAAAGGCTACACTTGAAAAAGAACAAGAGGAAAAGGATCAAGAGGATACACAAAGAATAAGTGTAATAGTCTAACTTTAGAATGGAAACACCGATTTTTGAAAAAGTTGTTGCCAGACAGCCTATTTTAAATAGAAAACAGATAACTATTGGCTATGAACTTCTCTTTCGGGAGAGACCAAAGGATACCACCTTTGTCAAAGGTATGAATGGAACAAAAGCTACTGTTAACGTAATTAACTCGCTGCTCTCCATTGGCCTGGTCAATATCACAGGTTATAAAAAATGTTTTATTAACTTTCCTAGAGAACTCCTTTTAGAAAAATATTTTCAATTACTGCCTAAAGAAATCTTAGTTATAGAAATTTTAGAAGATATCTTTGTGGATGAGAAGGTGATTGAAGTCTGTCAAAGGGCGAAGAAAAAGGGATTTGTCTTTGCATTAGACGATTTTTTCTTAAGGGATGAAATAAAGCCTCTTATTGAGATAGCGGATATTATAAAAATTGACTTAAAAACCCCTCCTTCTAAGAAAGTCATTCGTTGTTTGAAAGAAAAGAAAAAGGTCCTCCTTGCCGAAAAGGTAGAAACTCTTGAAGAGTTTAACGGATACCTTCAAATGGGTTTTGATTACTTCCAAGGTTTTTTCTTCAGCCAGCCTCAGGTCATATCCGTAAAGGATATTCCACCTTATAAGATAAATCTATTAAGGTTAATGAAAAAGTTACAAAAAGACACCAAGATGGAAAGAATAGCTGAGATAATTAGCCAAGATCTTTCTCTGTCCATTAAACTTTTAAAGTACATTAACTCAGCCTTTTTTGCTTTGCGCTTTCGGGTTTCTTCGGTTCATCGGGCAGCTGCTATCTTAGGGGAGCTGGAATTGAAAAAGTGGCTCATGTTGGTGTTAATTTCAGAAATAGGTGTAGACAGACCTTCTGAGTTAATTGTCCAATCTACTTTAAGGGCAAAATTCTGCGAGTTTATCGCTCAAAGATTAAGAGGAAAAACTTTAGGTTATGAGGCCTTTACGGTAGGAATGTTTTCCCTCATTAATGTCATTCTTCAAAGACCTATGGAAGAAGTTTTGGAAGAAATTGGCCTGGCAGATGAGATAAAAAAGGCCTTAATAGAAAAAAGTGGACTTCTTTATGAAATATTGGAAATAGTCACCAGTTATGAAAGGCTAGATCTCAACCGACTTGTTCGTCTTTTAGAAAAAATAAAAATTCCTTTTATAGAAATAGAAAATCTTTACATAAAAGCCCTCCTTTGGACAAATAAGCTTTTTAATATTCCTCCTGTTTAATTCACTATTTCTCCCAAAACTTCCTTATCTTTTAGTTGAACAAGTTTGACAGGCATAATTTGATTAAGGTCCAAATCTTTATAAGACCTTATCCATACAGGAAGATAATTTTCAGAGTGGCCCACTAAATAAGGTCCTTTCTTTTGTTCTGTAAGCACATGCACTATACGGCCCAGATTGGCTTGAAAAAAGGCAAGACGTTTTTCTCTATCTAAGGCTCGCAGTTTTTTAACCCGGGCCTTTATGACTTCCTGTGGCACCTTGTTTGGCATTTTAGAGGCCATTGTCCCAGGACGGTCAGAATAGGAAAATATGTGAGAATAACTTATGGGAAGGTTTTTAATCAGCGTATATGTTTGATGAAAATCTTTTTCAGTCTCTCCTGGAAAGCCCACAATAATATCTACCCCAAGGGCAAACACTGGCTTTGACATCGGCGTTGGAACATCAACAAGGGGGAAATAACTTCTTATTATTTCAATCAATTTTTTAAACTGGCTTATGCTATAGGAACGTCGCATGCGTTTGAGAATTTCATCTGAACCAGTCTGGAGAGAGATATGTAAATGAGGACAAAGGCATTGGGAGCGGGCCATTAAGGCAATCATTTCTTCATCAATCTCACTAGGATTAAGGGAACTTAACCTAATGCGAAGGGATAAGTTGGATTTATCTAAGTGTTTTAATAATTCCACTAAGGAAAGGGAAGGAGAAAGGTCTTTGCCGTATTCCCCTAAGTGAATGCCCGTAAGGACGACTTCTTTTATACCTTGGTTTTGCAAAAAGATAATGCGCTTTATAACTTCATCGGGACTTAGACTACGGCTTCTGCCCCTGGCATAGGGTACGATACAATAAGAACAAAAGCTATCACAACCATCCTGGATCTTTAAGTAAGCACGGGTATGTTTTGAAGAAGCAGGGGGCGGAAAGCAGATAAGGGTATCAACGGCAGTCGGATTTGGACTGACTAAGATATAGGGCCTTTTTTGCTTTGTGAAGGTAGAGATAAGCTTTGGGATAAGAGGTTTTTCCTTGTTTCCAATTAGATAATCAATCCCCTCTATTTCAGCCAACCTTTTATAGGCTACCTGAACATAGCATCCTGTCACTACACAAATGGCAGAAGGATTATTTTTAATGATTTTTCTTAAGATGCGGCGGCTGTCATAATCGGCCCGATGGGTAACGGTGCAGGTGTTCACAATACAGATTTCCGCCTCTTCCATCCTTGGCACAAGGATATGCCCTTTTTTTTCTAAGAGATAACCGATAGCATCGGATTCATATTGATTGGCTCTACAGCCTACAGTAAAGATAAATACCCTCATTGTGCTGATTTAATTATCCCTCCGCCAAGGCAAATTTCCCCTTGATAGAAGGCAGCAATTTGTCCTGGTGTTACGCCAAATTGGGGAGTGGTAAAGATGACTTTTACCGTATCCTCCTCTAATGGCTCTATCACCGCCGCGGCAGGCTCATGTTTATATCTTACCTTGACCATTGCCTCAAGTTTTTTTCCCAAACGTTCAAAGGGAAAGAAATTTACCCTTGCGACAATCATTTCTTTAAAAAAGAGCTCACGCCTAGGTGCAACAATAAGCCGATTATTTTCAACATCAATACGCCTGACATAATAGGGTTCTTTCGCACAAATGCCTATGCCCCGTCTCTGCCCAATGGTATAGCACCAAAGGCCTTTATGTTCGCCTAAAACCTTGCCCTTAGTATCTACGATCTGACCTGGTATTTTCAAGTAAGACGGAACATAGGGGGCCAAAAAGGTCCGGTAATCATTATTAGGGATAAAACAAATTTCCTGACTCTCTTTAACATTTTGATTTGGTAAACCAATACTTACAGATATTTCTTTAACTTTTTCTTTAAAAAACTCTCCTAATGGCCATAAAATTTGCCTTAATTGTCCTTGGGACAAAAGACATAAAAAATAAGATTGTTCCTTTTGTTTATCGGCTCCTTTTAAGAGCAAATAACGTCCGTTTTGAAAAATTTTTCTTGCATAATGGCCCGTAGCCAGGAAGTCAAATCCTCTTTTTTTTATTTCTTCCAGAAGTAAACCAAATTTTATCAACTTATTACATATCACGCAGGGATTGGGTGTTTCTCCTTTAAGATAGGAAGAGATAAAGTAATTAATAATCTTTTCTTTAAATGGTTTCCTTAAATCAAGAACGAAATAAGGAATTTCCAAAAAACGAGCAATTTCTGAAGGGGGAAAGGGAGGGAGGAAATCTACCAGCCTTAAAAATACCCCTGTAACCGCATAGCCCTGCTTTTTCAATAAGTAGGCACAAACGGCACTATCTATCCCTCCGCTTAGGCCAACGGCTATCCTTTTCACTAGATAAGCCCAAATTCTTTGGCAATCTTTTCAAAGTGGGGTAGGGCATTTTTTATGACCTTTTCTTCCACACAAAAGGCGAGGCGAAAATAACCTGGGGCGCCAAAACCACTGCCTGGCACAGCCAGGATGCGCTCTTTTTGCAAGGCCTGGACAAAGGCAGTATCGTCGGGAATAGGGCTTTTGGGAAAGACATAAAAGGCACCTTTGGGAGGAATAAAAGAAAAACCAATTTGCCTTAGACCTTCACAGAGTAAATCCCGATTGCGTTTGTAGATCTTTATATCTACCGAAGAATTTATGATTTTTTTAATTATCCTTTGCATAAGGGCAGGGGCATTAACAAAACCCAAAATGCGGTTGGCGAGGATCATGGCTTCAAGAAGCTTATTTTTGCCTTTTATCTCTGGGTGAACGGCGATATAGCCAATACGTTCGCCAGCAAGAGAAAGGTCTTTAGAAAAGGAGGTAGCCAAGATGGTATTGGTATAGACCTTAAAAATGCTTGGCACCTGATGGTTATCATAAACCAGCTTGCGGTAAGGCTCATCCATGATGATATAAAGAAGGGTATTATACTTTTTGTTATGAATCTCAAGAAGGTTAGCCAATTCGCTTAATGTCTCTTCAGGATAAATTTGACCAGTAGGGTTATTAGGAGAGTTGAGCAAAATGGCCTTGGTGCTTTCATTTAAGGTGGACGCAATGGCATTAATATCTAAATTAAAGTCTTCTTTGGTAGGCACAACCTTTAGCCTGCCACCATGATTGTCCACATAAAAGTTATATTCCACAAAATAAGGAGCAGGGACTATTACCTCTTCACCAGGATTTAATATGGCCTTTAAGATGACATTTAGGGCCCCGGCTGCACCACAGGTCATGATGATTTCGGCTGGCGAAAAGTCTAAGCCGTGTTCTTCTTTTAAATAATCGGCTACGGCCTGTCTTACTTCTAAAAAACCGGCATTAGGCATATAGCCATGCACATGAGGCGCTGGATACTCAACCTCTTCCCGAAGGGCATCAAAAAAGGCCGGAGGTGGTTCTAAATGAGGATTGCCTAGACTAAAGTCATAGACATTATCAGGCCCATATTTTTGCTTTAACCTTACCCCTTCTTCAAACATCCTTCTAATCCAAGAGGCACGTTCAATAAATGTGGCCATTTTTTGAGAAACCATTATTCTACTCCTTTTGACCAGACTATCTTTGTTTCTACCTTTACATTCATATTAAGGGTTTTGAGGTTTTCTTCAATGGCCTTTGCTATCCAATTAATCGGTGCTGGAATAAAATTAACAAAGATACCGAATGTGGCCAAACTCAATCCTCGTCCTTCGGCTTCTAGAGTAATTGTTTTCTCGGTTACAATGGCCCTGTACTTCCACCAAGTAAATGGAAAGCCCAGAATTTTATTAGCTAGATAAGGTGGCCAATACATCCAAGGCGTTTCCAAGGAATAAGGAGGATCCTGAAATTCTACAGGGATAGTTAAATCCTGAAAGGTATCCAATACTACTCCATACACATCATAGGCAGTTGTCTTTTGCGCAAGGGTTGGAGGAACTATTATGGTCTTTGTTGTCGTGCAAGCAGCCGTAACTAAAAATATCATAAGGACAACAGGTATCCACAATTTTTTAACTTTCATTCTTAACCTCCTAAAAATAAGAAACTTCCATTTTCTTATAGGGCGAAAAGGGGACGTTTGTCAACCCATCTTAAAAAATTTGACATAATATACATTATCAGACATAAAGCCAGCGTGCTTAACACCATACCCATTTCATGGAAAGACAAATTACTCCTTTTGCTCCAAATTAAAGTACAAGATAATAAATTGCTTAAACCCTCCGGAGCTAAAATTTTATACATGTTTTCTAATCCACAATAGAATTAACTGTGACGATATAAGGGATGATGATCTTTAAAAAGAATATCAAGGTTTAACTTTTACTATCTCTTCATCTTCTGGCCTCCAAGGAGGAGAAACTACACAATTGTAGATCCAATTAATGGTTACCACAGGTAACCACCGAATATCCAGAGCAAAAGATACATTCATATTCTAAGGCACCGCCTATCTCACCTGCCCTTTGTCCCTCAGGGATGCGAAAGAGGTTCTTACACCGAATAGGACAACCATAACAGCCATATCTTCATATTTCATATTTTTCCCAAGCCTTAGGGCGAAGCTTGTGGGGAATTTCTTTGGCTTTAAGATATTTTTGGTAATGCCTAAAGCCAGGATGCCAATGGAGCACACCAAAGTGACTACCATAGATAGCCGCCACCCGTGTTTGAAATTTATCAGTCGTTAAAAACTTTAAGTCTGCTTTAACTAAGGCCTTAAAAGTTTCAGGATCAGCTATTTTGACGTTATTTTTACCTCTAACCACAATAGCCTTTAGTCTTTTTGCTCCCAAGACTGCTCCACTACCCCTAGCCGCGGAAGCATATTTGTCTATAATGGTGGTGGCAAAACGGACAAGATTTTCACCTGCCTGTCCAATACAGGCAACAGAGATATCGTGACCATGCCGCTCTATAAGAATATCAGTTGTTTCCCATGTGGTTTTTCCCCATAAATCAGTCGCATCTTTAAGCTCAATTTGCTCATTATCAATCAAAAGATACTTTGGAGAAGAGGCCTTTCCTGTAATGATGATCTGATCATAACCTGCCTTTTTTAAAAAGGCAGCAAACTTCCCACCAGCATTACCATCTCCCAAAATACCACTGTAAGGAGAAAGAGTGCTCACCTCAACCCGACTGGTTAGAGGAAAAGGTGTACCTGACAAAAGTCCTGGGGCAAAACAGATAACATTTTGAGCACTTAAGGGATCAATCCCTAAAGGAATTTCATCAAACAGCACTTTAGAATTAAAACCCCTTCCTCCCAAAAACTGACGGGCAACATCTTGGGAAAGAGGGACTTTGGCTATAGTATTTGTACTCAGATCAACCCGTATAATACAGCCACACCATCCGTACATTTTAAGATGTATTTTAATAGAAAAAAATATAATAATGTCAAGAAAAAAATGAGTTTATCCGCATTCATGGGTTCTTGCATTTAATCCAACAAACGCAACAAAGCTATAAACGCTCTTGCGTTTTTCACTCATTTCCGTTATATCAACCCTTGTTAAAGAAGGGTTAATCTATGCGGGTAGCAGCAGATACAGGTGGTACTTTTACAGATATAGTATTTGTGGAAGATGGAATACTGAAAGCCAATAAGGTCTCTTCTACCCCCTTTGATCCTTCTGTAGCCGTTTTAGAAGGCATAGCAAGTTTGCCAGTTACAACCCTTGTCCACGGCTCTACTGTAGCCACCAATGCCTTTTTAGAACGTAAGGGAGCAAGAACTGCCTTTATCACCACCGCTGGCTTTGAAGATATCCTTTTTATCGGACGCCAGGCCAGAAGTAGCCTTTATGACTTTAATGTAGAAAAACCTGCTCCCATTGTTTTAAAAAAAGATTGTTTTGGGGTTAAAGAACGTCTTACGGCTAAGGGAGAGGTGCTTATTCCTCTTTCTGGGCAAGAACAAAAAAGGTGTCTTTCTTCTTTAAAAAAACGACCGGTAGAAAGCGTAGCTATATGTCTTTTACACGCCTATCTTTATCCAAAGCACGAACAGGCTTTAAAAAAAGCCATTTCCTCCTTACATCTGCCTGTAAGTATTTCTTCAGAAATTTTGCCAGAATTTAGAGAATTTGAAAGAGCATCCACTACGGCCATCAATGCCTATTTAAGCCCCATTATGAGTCGTTATTTGACCCGACTTAAAGAGAAATTACCTAGGGCTGCCCTTTACATTCAGCAGTCAAACGGAGGCTGGCTTAAGGCCGAAGAGGCAGGCCGGTTGGCCGCGCATACGGTCCTTTCTGGTCCAGCCGGTGGTGTCAGTGGGGCCTTTAGCTGGGCTAAGACATTGGGAGAGGACAAAATTATTACCTTTGATATGGGCGGCACCTCTACGGATGTCTGCCTGGTGGACGGATGTATTCCCTTTACGCGAGAGTATATCTTAGATGGTTTTCCTTTAAGCCTACCGGTAATTGACATTCACACCGTGGGTGCAGGTGGTGGTTGTATTGCCTACTTGGACGCAGGTGGCGTATTAAAGGTAGGTCCTCAAAGTGCTGGGGCCGATCCAGGGCCTGCTTGTTATGGCAAGGGCGATTTGCCTACAGTTACCGATGCTAATGTTGTGCTTGGGCGCATTTTGCCCGAACATTTCTTAAACGGTCGTTTTCGGCTATATCCAGAGCGTTCTAAAAAGGCCATCTCTAAATTGGCACAAAGGATGCAGATTTCTATAGAAGAAGCCGCCTTGGGTATCATTGAAGTAGCCAATATTAACATGATTCGGGCCCTAAGAAGGGTTTCCCTAGAACGGGGATACGATCCCCAGGCCTTTTCTTTGTTTTGCTTTGGAGGCGCCAGTGGACTTCATGCCTGTGCCTTGACCAGAGAATTAGGGGTAAGGCGTGTGCTTGTGCCAAAGCTTGCTAGTGTACTTTCTGCCTTTGGCCTTTTGTTTGCCCCACCTCTTAAGGACTTCTCCCGTACTATCTGGCTAAAGGCAGACAAAGGGGCTAAAGACCGTCTTAAAGAAGTCCTTTTAGAATTAAAAAGACAGGCGGCCTCTCAGATGAAACAGATGGGCCTTGTAGAGGGTGAATTAGAATATGAATATTTTTTGGACATGCGTTATCAAGGCCAGGGTTATGAATTAAGTATCCCTTTACAGGATGATTACATCTCTGCCTTTTGTGAGGAACACAAAAAACAATTTGGCCATTCTTATCAAGACTTTCCCATTGAAATTGTCACCCTGCGTTTGCGGGTAAGAGGCCAAAGAGAGAATACTGATTGGCAGATAAGACCAGAAGGTCAAGAAGTACCTTTGAGACAAACAAAGGTTTTTACCAAAAAGGGCTGGTTAGAGGTGCCGGTAATTGATTGGAACCGTTTAAGGATCGGTGAGCAGTTTAAAGGTCCTGCCCTAGTGGTAGAACCCTTTACCACGGTATGGGTAGAACCTGACTTTTTTGTAGAAGTAGGCGAAAATTATACCCTTATCTTGTATTATGAAGGCTACACAAGCAATTGAAATAGAAATCTTTAACAAGCTTTTTGCGGCCGTGGCCGAGGAAATGGGTATTGTACTGCGGCGTTCGGCCTTTTCTCCCAATATAAGGGAGCGGTGCGACTTCTCCTGCGCTGTCTTTGACGCCCAAGGGGAAATGGTCGCACAAGCCTCTCATATTCCAGTCCACTTAGGGGCCATGCCTTTAACCCTGCAAACGGTGCTGCCCAAGTTTGAATGGCAGCCTGGAGATGTTGTCATTACTAACGACCCCTTTAGTGGGGGAACACATCTACCGGATGTAACTCTAATTAAGCCGGTATTCTTTGAAAAAGAACTTGTCTTTTTCCTGATCAACCGGGCCCATCATGCTGACATTGGCGGTAAATATGCCGGCTCTATGGCTGTGGCTACTCACATTGATGAAGAAGGGGTAAGGATTATCCCTAGATACCTTTTTAGAAGAGGTAAGCTAAATGAAGAATTTTTCAATGATTTACTAGAAAGACTGCGCTCACCGTTAGAGAGAAAAGGGGACTTCACTGCCCAGATGGCCTCTTTATGGAGAGGAGAAAGGCGCCTAAAGGAGATGTATAAACGCTACGGCGTGAAAAAGTTAAGGGAAATGGCTACGGCCCTAAAAGAGTATGCAGTGAGGGCGATGGCAACTCTGATTAAGAACATACCTAAGGGTGAATTTTCTTTTACTGATTATCTGGACGATGATGGACTTGGGACAAAAGACATTCCTATTTGTGTAAAGCTTAAAGTAAAAGAACACGAAATTGAGATAGACCTGACCCAAAGTGCCGATCAAGTAAAAGGTAGTGTCAATGCCCCTAAGGCCGTTACGCAGGCAGCAGTGTATTATGTTTTTTTGTGTCTTTTGCACACGTTAGGTGAATATCCCATCAATCAGGGTTGCTTTTGGCCGCTAAAAATAATTACCAAACCCGGTACGGTTGTTGATGCTGTCTATCCGGCAGCCGTGGCGGCAGGTAATGTAGAAACATCGCAGCGCATCGTGGATGCACTTTTAGGGGCACTTTCCAAGGCCCTGCCCGAGGTAATCCCAGCGGCCAGTTGTGGTTCTATGAACAACATTGCCATTGGCGGGGATGACTTTGCTTATTATGAAACCATCGGCGGAGGTATGGGCGCAAGGCCATTTTCTGATGGCTTAAGCGGCATTCACACCCATATGACCAATACCCTTAACACCCCGATAGAGGCCTTGGAACATGATTATCCACTTTTTATAGAAACCTATCGTTTGCGTAAAGGTTCTGGAGGTAGAGGTCTTTACAAAGGTGGAGATGGGCTTATTAGGCAGTACCGCTTTCTCTCTAAAGCCACGGTAACTATCCTTTCAGAACGCAGAAGGTATGCTCCTTACGGACTTAAAGGAGGAGAATCAGGCAAGAAAGGACAAAACTGGCTCATCCAGAAGGGAGAAAAAACGGCCTTACCTGGCAAGGTTAACCTTGAAGTGGGTCCTGGGGACCAGGTTATCATTGAAACCCCTGGTGGTGGGGGGTGGGGAAAAATTGAGAATTAACAATCAGAAAATTAGCAGAATTTATACCTTTGCCTTATTTCTTCTATTGCCTCAAGGGTAATCTCTTTGATCTCTCCCTCTTCCCTTTGGGCAATTTCTTTGAGTGAACCAATCACTTCAGGGGTGCCAATCAGACCTAACAGAAAAAGAATATCTCCTTTATCCCTTGCTTCTTGCGTGTTAAGCATCTTTAGAAGTTGCGGCAAAACTTTTTCAATTAATTGCGGGGCCTTATCCCTTAATTCTTCCAACACCCGCATCGCACCAATGCGGGGAAAAAGTTCTTGGTCGGTCAAAAGGGCCAAAAGGGGCTTAAGATATACCTCGTTTTCCAAACAAAGCTCTACGACACGCTCGGCTTGGGCCTGCTTTAAAAGAGATTTAATCACTTGGGGATCGTAAATGGATTGCGCGGCCTTTTCTAACCAATCAATCAGTCTTTCTCTTGCTTCAGTACCCACCAAAAAGTAATCTTCATTGATGACCACCGTGGGAGAAGCCGTTACCTTATACTGCTTAGCCAGTTCAGGATAGAGAGTGCCGTCAATAACAAAAACTTTTATCAACTCATTGGCAATGGCCACTTGGTTGATTAAATCTACCACCAAGGGGCAAAAGACACAATGGGGCGTAATAAAGACCTTAACTACCACCGGGTGGGCTAATTTCTTGACCCTTTCCATAGAGTTTTTATCTAAGAAGACTTCTTCCTTAGCTATAGCCTTTAGGGCGTTGAAAAAAGGTGACCACTCCCTACCTTCAGGTAAGGCGAAATAATAGAGATTTATTTCCCTATTTCTGCTCGTTATCTTTATGGCCGGATAGGCAGGTAAATCCTCTTGGGTATAGGCAATCTCTAATTCTGCCAAATACCTTTTTAACTCCTCGCAAAAGGCCTCTAGCTTTAAAAATAAATCTTGATTTTGACTGTTGATAAGGATAAGTTTGATCCTTGCGGGCATACATTTTATGGTTTGCAAGTCATCCTTTTCTCTTTCTCCTATCATGATTGGACTCCTTAAAAAATTAAACTCTTAAAAACTATGTGGAGTAATTCTTAATTCATCAAGCGCATGTAAGATAGATTTCATAGCTACATCCGGATCGCGGTAAAAATCGCTACCCCAAATTCTACAGATTGTCCACCCCATCCTTTCAAGTTGTCTTTGCCTAACTTGACCTGCCCACCATTTCTCTGGAGGATGCCATCTATCACCATCACATTCTATACCAAGTCGTGAATTAGTGCCTTCTACAACTAGGTCTATACGATAATGGCCAACTTTAACTTGTGGAGTGACGCGGTAACCTCTACTTGTAAGCCAATGATAAACCTTTTCTTCAAATGGTGACTCAAATTTTGTATCTACTTTTTCTATTTCTATGTCATTGGGTAATACTCTATTTTGGATATAATAAAGTAGTTGATATCGTAAATCATTAGGTTTTAAGTCCTCAAGTCTTATAGAATGAAAAAGGATTAATTTATCTCTTGCCCTACTAACTGCTACGTTGAAACGTTGTCTATATCGTTTAATATCATCGGATAATGTGGTCAGTCTTTTTTCATCATTAGCTCCTACCACCATTGATAGAAGTATTATATCCCGTTCATCTCCTTGAAAGTCATAAGAATCTCCCACACGAAACTTACATTCTTCTTGTTGTTCGGGTGTGATATATTCACTGATAATATTAAAAATATACTTTGCCTGATCTTTTCCTAAGAGAGAAATTACCCCAATACTTTTACCTTGGTATTTAGGATCATTTACTATTTGCTTAACTCTTTCACATATTGCTCTAGCTTCTGGCTTATTAACATCCATTCTACCTTCACGATATCCTCCCTCAACAAAGACACTTTCAAGAACTGGATCTAAACGTTCATTTGGTGAGGGATTACGTAGAGGAAGGATTTCTCCATGATAGCAAAGTTTATTACTAAACTCGATTATTTCAGGGACACAGCGGAAATGTTCTTTTAGCATTAACACACCTTGACCACTAAAAACAATATTAGCCAAATCATATATACTTGTTTCCAGATCAAAATAATCCTTGTTAGGAATTTCACTTAAATATATTTTGATAAGCTTTCGAATTTCTTCTCGGTTAATACCAACTCCTTCAGGGCTAATTTGTTCTGGATCACCAACAATGATAGCTTTTTTACCTCTAGCTAAAGCAAGTAAAGCACGTATATCACATTGACTTGCTTCATCTATGATAACAACATCAAAGCTACCAAATTCTGAAGGAATTGTCTCTGACACTCTGTATAATGGCATGATCCATACAGGTACAGCATCTTTTGCTTTCCTCATTTCTTTTTGAACCAATCGTTCTTTTTGCCATGTGTACCTGCCTTTCCCTTTACCAAGTTTTCTAACAGCAAGATACCACCTTTTTAAAGCCATCAACTGAGCTTCAGTTAAACTCTGAGTTAAGCTAAGTTTTACTTTAGTTAATACAAGCTCTCTTTTGGTTCGTTTTACTTCATCTATAAGTTGCTTTTGTTTTTCTTCCAATTCATAAATTTTCTTGGTGCTATCAGAAATATCTTGGATATATTTTTTAAGCGCTTGAAACCACCACGACCTCTGCCAATAAGGAGGACAAAGTTCTCCTTCAGAAATATTTCTTTCTTTCCATTTTTCTGTCCATCTTGGAGCTTGTTTAGATAACTTATTTAGCAACTCTTTAAATCGATTATACTGAGGTTTAAGTGATTCTAAATGTTTTATCTGTAGATATGCCCTTTCCCAATTTTTAATATTTTCTTTATTAAAAATATCTTCAAGACATGTTAATAACTCTTTTACTATTGGATGAGGTTTCCCTTTAGCGATAATCCTTTGCAGATTACTTTTTAATTCTTCTCTTAAAGATTTTGAACTTTGAAAGTCTCTTATTTCTTTTTTTAATTTGAGTGCATTATATATCTTCTCAAGAGAAGTATCAGTTACTATCTTATCAGCATCTACAATTAAAGGACTAAGAATTTGTCGAGTTTTAGGTAAGTAGATTGTTTCATAATTAATTAGGGCATTCAATTTTTGGATTAAAGATAACAATTTCTTAGCATCTTGGTCTGGTGTTTTATTTTCAGATAACTGAGGAGCATTGATACTTTTGGCGAAGTTATTCCATTGAAGTTTAAGCTCCTTAATAATAGTCAAAAACATAATATATTTCAAAACATCTTCCCATTCCTTTATAGAACCCGGGGATCTGCCATTTATGAGTATAGACTTTAAGACTGCCTTCTTTTTTCTGTTAAATTCAAAGAAACGAAGAATTTTCTTTCCTTTTTTTACACAATCTAAGGCCTGTTCAACATAAATTTTTTGATCTTCTAAACTAAAAGTTTCTGGTAAAGTAATAACTTGAAAAGGATCTATAGTCTGATTAAGTTTGTTTAATTCATTAGCTTTAGTATTAAATTTTTCAATAGCTAGTTTTATTCTATTTATTTCTAAAGTCCCTTTTCGAAATTCTGATAATAATGAATATTGCCAATTTTCGGTGATTAACTTATAAGTATCTAATGTGTCTTTCAAAATTTTAAGTGCCTTATCGAAAAGTTCTTCACTATCATTTTTTAAAATTAGGTTGGGTATGTATTCCTTTATTGTCTTTTCAATTTGAGAAATTTTTTGAAAATCTTCTACTATTTTTTGAAATCCTATCCTATCAACTAATTCATTTGTACTTGGCAAATCATAAGATAAATTGCTTAGATATTCGAGCAATTGATTTCGTAAAGTTTTAAGCTCTTCAATTTCTTCAGTAGAAAGTGGTGGAATAGCTACTATATGGATAATTTCTTTTTCCCCAGAGTTCTCAATTGTAAGTTTGTATTCTAGATTATCTACAAGCCAAGCATGTTTTCTTTGTTCTTTTTTTATCTTTTCTATAATATCAGCAGGAAGGAATATTTCGTCATCAAATTTAATATATCTATGCTGAGCAAGAGATAGTTCTTTTATTTGGTTCTCTATTTTTGTCAGCTCTTCACGGAGTTGATCAAGCTTATCTTCCAAATTTTTTGTTTGTTTCTGAAGAATATGTGGTTGTGATTGGGTTACTATTTCTGTAATAGTAGCTACAGCTTTTTCTAATTTCTCTCGACTATGTGTTACCAAAGGATATTTAATTGTATATCCATTCTTTTTCCAAAGAAGAAGACCATATCCCCATATTAACTCAAGTTGCTCATCATATTTTAACTGCTCATTAATTTTAAATAGCTTATCAAACAAAGCTTGGACTTTTTTCTTATCCTTAACATCTTTTGCCCATTGTTCCCATCTTTCAAGATATTCTATAAATGCATCTTCTCTGGATTTATCTTCACAGAATTTAACTATTTTCTGCATTCCATTTTTTATGACGGCTTTCTGGTTAATTATTTGTGGTTCCTTCTCGGGATCATCATAAGTTTCAATCCAGCCTTCAAGAATTTTGGGAAGTTCAGGAGGGTCCGGTATACTTTGACGATAAACGGAAAGCCAGTATAAATCTTCACCCGAAGGTGTAAATAAAGAAATTCCTTGAGCATTAGGAATCTTGTTTTGAAAAAGAACAAAATCTTCCTTATGTTCTTCAACTGTCCTAAAAACTTTAAGACCAAGTTTGATAACTTCTTGCAAATAATCAAAGAGAACTTTAGCTCTGTTTTCTAACGGTTGTCCCATTGATAAAACCTCTTAGATCGCTTTATTAAACAACAATGCGAAAAATAAATACTTTTTTCTTAATACCTTAGAAATCTTACATCCACAAACTCGGCGAAAATTGCTTAACCTCCTCCTTTTATTTACATATCATTCATTAAATTGCAATTTTCTCAACAAAAACTCAGGCAAACTATCCCGGTTTTCTAAATTCACTTCAATAATTTCTACCTGTTTTAGTTGCTTTACCTTTTCTATAAATCCCCTCCCCTTTAAGGCAATGGTGCCTAAGAAGGGATTAGGTGCATGGAGTATCTTCCAAACCGTCTGCTTAAACCGTTCTGAAAAACACTCCATTTTTCCGATCTCATCAATAACGATAAGTTCCGCATGGGAAGGAAGAATAGAAGGCAAAACTGCCTCTAAGGCCTTTATATCTACTTTGTATTTTCCAACCTTAAAGGGTGAATAAAAGCGCACATGACTAAACACCACCTCTTGACCGTCAAGGGTAACCAGCTTAAACCCTACCCGCTTACCTCCTTCCCGTATTTCTTCGGTATAAAAACCCTTTATGGGTATACCCTCTGCCCGTGCCTGTTTGCAAAATCGCTTGATGATCGTCGTCTTGCCTACTTGAGGCGGACCAGTAAGGAGGAGTTTCATCTTCATCCATTCACTCATCTTATAAGTCTAGCCACAAGATTTTTTTCATCTTCGTAGGTCTTTACCTCTCCGTCAAGGCGGGCCTTAAGCAAGGTATCCAAAATCTTTTTAAAAATTGGACCAGGAATAAGCCCCATTTCTTTGAGATCATGTCCTGTAAGCAAGGGCTTTGTGTGCCGCCATTTAGTAAAGTATTCGGAGATCCAACGCTTTTGCGAAGAAGGTAATTTGGCCATAAGATAGAGTAAAAAGCAAATGGGAATGTCATGCAGGGTAAAATACACCTCGCTTGGCTTTATTTTACACTTACGCCGCCACAGGTGATAGATGCCGATTACCCTCTGGCGATAGGTGAGAAAGGTTTTTCTCTTGCTTTCTGGCCATTCAAGCCGCAAGAGACAGTTATCAGTCGTTTGTTCGCTCAATTGGTCAAGAAGGGCCAAGAGAAAGATCCATTCTTTTTTGTATTTTTCTTCCAAGTAAAGGAGATCAAACCAGGAAAGCACCGCTTGGACTTCAGTAAAAAGTCTTTCTGACTCCTTATTCCAGACCAGCGCCGGATGGATAAGTTGAAGCACATCTAGTTCGGCCAAGCGGCGTAAAATAGCGGCTGGATCCTTTTCTAAAAAGATACATTTAAGTTCATGCCAAATGCGGGCTCCCTTGACATAAACGAGGAGATTTAATTTCAGAGACTGCCGCATAAGGTCAAGGGTTTGTTTACCAATCCTGAAATCAAACCTTCTTTCAAAGCGTACAGCCCTCAAAATCCGGGTGGGATCTTCTACAAAGCTTAAATTGTGTAAAACACGGATGATACCATCCTTTAAGTCTCGCTGCCCGCCAAAAAAGTCTATGAGGAGACCAAAGTCACGCTTATTGAGCTTGATCGCCAAGGTATTGATCGTAAAATCACGGCGGTAGAGATCAAGTTTTAAGGAGCTTATTTCTACCTTAGGCAGGGCCCCAGGGAACTCATAATATTCGGTGCGGGCCGTGGCAACATCAAGCTGAAACTCATCTGGCAAAACCACCACGGCCGTACCAAACTTTTGGTAAGGATGTACTCGTCCTCCTAATTTTTCTCCCAGTCTTTGTGCCAGTTTAATGCCATCGCCTTCTACGACGATATCAACGTCAAAGTTCTCCCGGCGTAAAAGTAAATCCCTAACAAAGCCGCCAACCACATAGACGTTGTAGCCTAATTCATCTCCTATCTGGCCAATCTCCTTAAGCAGGTTAAGAATCTTTTCCGGCAGTCTTTCCTGTAAAAGAGAAACAACATATCTTTTTTGCGGCTGCCTTTCTAAGTCAATGCCTCCTAAGAAGGCAGAGGGATTTGTCAGGATGTAGTGCAGGAGGTCCTTACGGGTAATGACCCCCACTACCCTCCCCTCTTCCACTATGGGCACCAGCCGCTGTTTGTGCTGGAGTAAGGCTTCTTTTATTTCATTTAAGGGAGAATCCGGCCTTAACACTGGAAACTCGGTTGTCATAAACCGCCTTACTGGTTGATTTTTGAGCCCATGAAATAGCGCCCGATCAACTACTGGTCTTGTAATAATCCCTACTAGTTTTTCGTCTTTTAAAATGGGTAAAGCATTTATGTCATAACGCACAAGAATAGATTCGGCCTCCTCTATAGTTGTTTCTGGAGAAATCCACTTCACTGGATAAGACATTAAATCCTTGGCCCTAATCGGACTTTTTACCTTTTTCTGAAGCACCTTTAAAAGCTCATCTTCCAATTGAATAAGGGTCAAATTTTTTACGCTCGCTGAGGCCGCTGCCTTGTGTCCTCCCCCACCAAAAACAGAGAGGATATCCGCCACATCTACTTCTGGCAGTTTACTGCGGGCAATGATAAAAATTTTATTGCCCATCTGCACAAGGGCAAACAAGACGCCCATGTTTTCAATTTCCATCAACCGATGGACTAAGATGGCAAAGTCGTTGATATAGTGGTCGGTTGTAATTTTGGTAATAACGATGGGTACTCCATTAATGTTATGCATTTGAGCGGCGGTAATCATTTCGTTTAAAAGAACAATGTCGCTTGGAGTCAATTGTTGATTAATCAGTTCAGCTACGACATTGAGATTGGCTCCACATTCCAATAAATAGGCAGCCGCCTCAAAATCCTCTTTGGTAGTAGAACGAAAGGTAAAGGCGCCTGTGTCTTCATAGAGTCCAAGGGCCATTAAGGTAGCTTCTTCGGGTCTAAGTTTAATTCCCCGTTCTTTTAATAACGACACCAAGATACTGACCGTAGCCCCTACTGGCTTGATGATACTAAAGTCAATAGGAGTTCCTGGATCAGGAGGCAAGTGATGGTCATACACATGTACTTCTACATCTGGCCGTTTAATTACCTCGGCCAGTTTACCAACACGGCTCATCTGGCTGGTATCTACAAGCACTACACGTTTAATTTTGTCTAAATCAATGTCTTTAAGCTTAACCAGGCGAAAATATTCCATAGCGCTGGTTAAAATAAACTCCCTTACCCCCTTTTCCTGACTAGTTGGAGCAATAGGGATGGAATCTGGATAAAGCTTTTTTACCCCAAGCATGGAGGCAATACCGTCAAAATCGGCATTCTCATGAGTGGCGATAACCGTGAGGCCTCCCTTTTTATTTGGCTCTGGGGTGAAATTTGACATAGCTCTTCTTTAAATGCTCTTTAGTAATATGGGTATAAATTTGGGTAGTTATAACTGAGGCATGTCCAAGCATTGTTTGGACCGAACGCAGGTCTGCCCCTCGCTGTAAAAGATGGGTAGCAAAGGAGTGACGCAGGGTATGCGGACTAATAGGCTTGGCAATCCCTGCGGCCAGGGCATAGCGTTTAATTATTTCCCAAAAGCCCTGTCTTGTTAAAGGTTGTCCTTTATATCCCAAAAAGAGATAGGGTGAAGTTTTATTCTTTAAAAGGTGTGGACGGCCTTTTTGAAGATAAATTTCTAAGGCTTCTTGTGCCTTCCTGCCTATAGGGACAAACCGTTCTTTTTCCCCTTTACCAACAATCAAAACATAACCTACTTCCAGGTTTACCTGGTTAAGCCTTAATTGAACCAGTTCCGAGACCCTTACACCCGTGGCATAAAGCAACTCAAGCATGGCCTTGTCCCGTAACCCCTTGGGTGTGCTTATATCTGGAGCCGTCAAAAGCCGTTCTACTTCTTCTAAGCTAAGCACCTGAGGTAGTTTTTGTCCAAAACGCGGGGCTTCTACCAGACTAGCGGGGTTTTTGTCTAGCCTGCCGTTATAGATCAGAAAGCGAAAAAAGGTCTTTACTGCCGTTAAGGCCCTTGCCCGACTACGGGCCGAAAGCCCTTGCTGGGCTAGAGTGTATAAAAAATTTTCAATGTCTTTAGTGGTGACCACCTGAACATCTTTAATCCCTTTTCCCTTTAAATATAGTTGAAATTTCATCAAATCCGAGGCATAAGCTGCCACCGTATTTCGGGAAAGCCCTCTCTCTAAAAGTAAAAACTGATAAAAGGCATCCAGCAGAGCATCCATATAATTTTTTTTTAACACAAAAAAAAGGTTTAGGAAATGCCACCTTGCCACCTCTTTTAGGTTAGGTTATTTTATTTTTCATGCTGGATTGGGAAAGGATCAAGACTGTCTTTAAGCAAGAGCCAAGGTTGATTAGGTTATCCAACAAGGGGAAGGTTGTTTTTGTCGGGGATACGCACGGCGATTTAGAGGCTACAGAAAAGATTTTGGATGTCTACCTAAAACCTAGCTATTATTTAGTCTTTTTAGGGGATTATATAGACAGAGGTCCACATTCTAGGGAAAATATAGAGTTACTTTTAAAAACCAAGCTGGAAAGGCCTAACCAAATATTTCTGTTAATGGGCAACCATGAGGGACAACCAATTCTACCCTTTTATCCAGCTGATTTTTGGGAGGATTTAAGTATAGAAGAACAAATTAAATTTGGAGACATTTTTAAGCTTTTTCCCTTTGCTGCTGTGACGCCAAATGGAGTGCTAGCCTTACACGGAGTACCTCCTGATGTAACTAGTTTAGAAGAGATTGAGAGGATTGAACTTGGGAGTGAACAGTGGCAACAAATTACGTGGGGGGATTTTGCCGAGGAAAATGGTGATTTTTTAGGTAATTTCTGGGGAAGACCGGTTTATGGCCGGGATTACTTTGAAAGGGTGATGCGCCAATTAAAATGCACGGTGCTGGTGCGGGCCCATCAGGTTCATATTAAATCTGTTATTTTTGCCAGTCGTTGTCTTACTATTATTACTTCCAAGGCCTATAAACCCACACGTACTATTGCCATCGTTGACCTTGAAAGACCAGTGATCAAAACCGTAGATGAAATTACTTTAATTCAAATATAGGAGGATTAAAATGGCTGTTTATACTAAAAGTTTAAAAATTAAGACTAAGGCTCCAGGCGATATTGTAGATTTAACCCCGCTTGTGGCTGATGTAGTAAGGGAATCTGGTATTCAGACTGGTATTGTGCATGTCTTTGCTCCCCATGCTACTGGTGTTTTTGCATTGACTGAGCTTGAGCCCAATATTGCCTCTGATATCAGGCGGCTTTTAGAAGAGATTGCCCCGCAGGGAGCAGGCTGGCGACATCCAGCCAACGCCCATTCGCATTTGCGTTCTATGCTATTACCTCCTGATAGGACCTTGCCGGTAAGACAGGGGGAGTTGATTACTGGCACCTGGCAAAGTTTGTTTTTTATAGAGGCAGGACTTTCAGGCCGGTATGTAAATATTGAAATTACCGTTATTGGCGAATAGATGCAAAAGACAGGTATTGCCCATTTACCTCTGCATGGAGGTAAGGCCCCAGCTTGGCTATTTAAACGTATGGTCAAGCTGGCGAGGGAGATCATTTATATTCTATGTCTGGAATATGGGCGGGAAGAAATCCTGCGTCGGCTTTCTGATCCCTTCTGGTTTCAAGCCTTTGGTTGCGTCCTAGGTTTTGATTGGCATAGTAGTGGGGTAACCACCACCGTCTGTGGAGCAATCAAGGAGGCCCTTAAGGACATTGGTAGAGAAATTGGCGTCTTTGCCGCTGGGGGCAAAGGCCAAACAGCCTTAAAAACACCGCAGGAATTAGAATACTATGGTAATATTTTCGGCCTTAACACTTCTCCCTTAATTTATGCCAGTCGTTTAACGGCCAAAGTGGACAATGTCGCCTTACAAGACGGATATCAGCTCTATCACCACTGCCTGTTTTTTACCATTAACGGTCATTGGTGTGTCGTCCAACAGGGAATGAACATTACCGAACACTATGCCCGCCGATATCATTGGCTAGGTGAAAAGGTAAAGAGCTTTGTCTGTGACCCTCATCAAGCCATCTGTGCCATGAAGAGAGAAAGGCAGGTTTTAAACTTAGTGGCTAAAGAGAGTGAAGGTACCCGTAAGGCCTGTATAAAAATCGTGCAGGAAGACCCAGCAAAGCTGGCCAAGGAGTGGCAAAAGATTGTTACTTTAGAGATGCCCAAGAGACATTATCTCATTCCAACAGATCTCAATTTAAAAAGGCTACAAAAGACCTTAATCAAGGTACATGAAAATGTACCTAAAAATTTTGAAGGATTTTTAGGGATAAAAGGTGTTGGGGCAAAAACCTTGCGGGCCTTAAGCCTCATTGCTGAAATTATCTTTGGGACTAAACCTAGTTTTAAAGATCCTGCCCGGTTTTCCTTTGCCCATGGAGGCAAAGACGGACATCCTTACCCACTCAACCGCCGGCTTTATGATCAAAGCATTGAAATGTTAAAAGAAGCTGTCAATGCAGCCAAATTGGGATATACAGAAAAAATCAAGGCCCTGAAGCGGCTTAGCTGTCTTTTTTGAGTCAAATATAGTTAACCGCATAATTCTATGTAATTTGTGGAGACCTTTTTTCTTCCAAGGCCCAATTATAATTAGTCGTCCCTGAAAAACTCTGTTTTAGCTTCCAACCGGCCCCAATTGCTTTTCATATTGCTCATTCCAGATCAAGACAAAAAGAGCAAATAAAAATCCTACCGCCTCCCGCATCCATTTTTTGAA